>JAEAMF010000321.1_pt1 | contig 67860 bp, 47 predicted proteins | sample 8958721 | NCBI WGS metagenome assembly JAEAMF01 (sample SAMN16933255, study PRJNA681124) | bioreactor sludge metagenome | isolation source: anaerobic bioreactor treating anionic surfactant - SDBS | place: India: Bengaluru | collected 2019-02-28
AACCAGTCGTCCCTCACGCTCCCAGCGCTGCAGCGTCTTGACCGTGATTCCCAGCCGCTTCGCTGCGTGTCCAATCGCTAAAGTGCTTTCCATGATCATTATTCGACACTTGGGTGCACATTAAGTTCGACTAGAGTCTAGCTCCTTCGCGGTGCAGCGGCAGGCTGACGCCGCTCGACCAGAACCAGGAGCCGTCGCGCCGCATGTGCCAGCGCTCGTCCTCGCCGACCCCGACCAGGGCGGCCGTATTGGCTTCGTGCTCGTCGAGCCTGTGCGCGCGGTCTTCGGGAACCAACAGCATGGCGGTGGGCTGGCCCAGCACCTCGGGTGCCGTCCAGCCGGTGATGAACTCGGCGCCCGAGTTCCAGCCCGTGATGCGCAGCTCGGCATCATAGAACATGATGCCGTACTGGCGGGTCTTTTCCAGCAGCAGGGTGTGCAGCGCGGCGGCGTCTTCGCGCTTCCAATACAGGGGTCCGGTGTCGGTCATGTCGACGTCAAAGGATTATTGTCTCGGACACCATTGTATCGGGCCGCAAGCCGCGCACGGCATGGCCGTGGCGGCTTGTGGCGCGGCGGCTCAGTCCTGCGCGATCAGGGCGACCGGTGCTGCCGCCGGGAACTGCACCTTGCCGCCAGTTACCACCGCGGTCTTGCCCGAGTACCAATCGCGTACCGTCTGGCCGTCGTTGAACACGCCGGCGACCGAAATCGGCACCGCCTTGTCCTTCGGCAGGTCGAGCGCGACCACCACGCGGTCCGTCACGCCATCCTTCTGCCAGGTGCGCTTGAAGGTATAGGGGCTGGAGGCCAGCATCTGGTGCACGCCGGCGCCGACGGCAGGGTGGGCGGCGCGGAAGCGGCCCAGCTTGGCCCAGTGCTCGCGTACCTCGGCCACCCGGTGGGCGCCGCGCTGTGCATTCGCTGCCAGCTCGTCCCAGTTCATGAAGGAGCGCAGCTTGGCGTCGCCTTCGGCGCCTTCGATGTTGAGCAGGCGCGCAGTCTCGTCGCCGTAGTAGATCTGCGCCGAGCCCGGCGCCAGCAGCAGCTTGTTGGCCGATTCGATCGGGCGCTGGCGCGCCGGGTCGAAGGGGCTGCCGTCGTCGTGCGAGCTGAGGTAGTTCAGCACCCCGTAGCCCTTCATCGGGCCGTGCAGCGCCTTCGAGTAATCCGAGAACAGCTGTTCGTAGCCCTTGGCCGCGTCGGACTTCATGCCGAAGTTGATCATGTTGTCGAAGCCGTTGGCGAGCCAGTCGACCTTGACGCCACCGCCCATGTCGAAGCTGCGGCCGTGGTGGATCGAATAGTTGTAGACCTCCGAGGTCATGAAGAAAGGCAGGTTGCCGAGGCGCTTGGCCGGGTTGGCGCGCTTCCATTCTTCATAGGCCAGGCTCGCTTCCTGCTTGAGTTCCTTCCACACGCCCGGCTCGGTGTGCTTGACGGTGTCGGCGCGGAAGCCGTCCACGCCGTACTTGCGCACCCAGTCGGCATGCCACTTGATGAGGTAGTAGCGCGGTGCGCGCGGATAGCCGGTGCGCTTGAAGAAGTCGTCCAGCTCCTTCACCTCGCGCTCGTAGCGCCCTTCCTTCTTCCACTTCGCCACCAGGTGCGGCGGCAGCGCCACGTTGGCATTGCTATTGGTGAGGAAGTCCGGCAGGTTGTCCACCAGCGTGCAGTCGACCGTGGTCGGCGCATCCTTGTAGGTGCACTTCGGCCCCGTGCGCACCCAGTCCTTGGGCCAGACCGGGTCCTGCGCGGTGACCGGGCCGGTATGGTTCATCACCACGTCGAGGATCACGCGGATGCCGTTGGCGTGCGCGGTCTCGACAAAGCTGCGGAAGTCCTTCTCGGTGCCCAGGTTGGCGTCCACGGCGGTGAAGTCCTTGGCCCAGTAGCCGTGGAAGCCATAGGACAGGCCGGTGCCCTCGTCGGTCGGCCCATGGATCTGCTCGACCGGAGGCGTGAGCCAGATCGCGTTCACGCCGAGCTCCTTGAAGTAGCCGTCCTTGATCTTGGCCGTGATGCCGGCCAGGTCGCCGCCCATGAAACCGCGCAGCTTGGCGGCATCGGCCTTGCGGCCGTACGCCAGGTCGTTCGCCTTGTCGCCGTTGTTGAAGCGGTCCGTCAGCAGGAAGTAGACGGTGGCGTTCTCCCAGACGAAGGGCTTGCCGGCCGGCTGGCTGGCGGTGGTCTGTGCGGCTGCTTGGGTAGCGACGCCAAAGGCGAACAGCATGGAGGCGGCAAGGACGGGAAGTTTCATGCGGGTTCCTGTGTGGGTGGGTAAGTCAGGTAATCACGGTCGGATGCTCCCGGCCGGTGCGCTGGCGCAGTTCCGCCACGCTGTCGGCGATGGCGATCAGTTCGGAGAGAGCGTCTTGTGTATCGAGTTCGTGGCGGGCGGGGTCGGCCTCGTAGCGTTCGAGGTAGAGGCGGATGGTCGCGCCTTCGGTGCCGGTGCCGGACAGGCGGAACACGATGCGCGAGCCGTCCGCCATGATGATGCGGATGCCCTGGCGCGTCGCCACCGAACCGTCGACCGGGTCGTTGTAGACGAAGTCGTCGGCCTCGGCCACGCGGAAGCTCCCCAGCGTCTGGCCGGCCAGGTCCGGCAGCTTCGCGCGCAGCGCCGCCATCAGGCTGTCCGCGGCGGCGGCGTCGACCGCTTCGTAGTCGTGGCGCGAATAGTAGTTGCGGCCGAAGCGGGCCCAGTGTTCGCGCACGATCTCGTTCACCGACGCATTGCCCGACTGCGCGCGCGCCGCCAGCAGGTTCAGCCAGAACAGCACGGCCCACAGGCCGTCCTTCTCGCGGATGTGGTGCGAACCGGTGCCGTAGCTTTCTTCGCCGCACAGCGTGACCAGGTTGGCGTCCATCAGGTTGCCGAAGTACTTCCAGCCGGTCGGGGTCTCGAAGCAGGAAATGCCCAGGCTTTCCGCGACGCGGTCGGCCGCCTGCGAAGTGGGCATGGAGCGCGCGATGCCGGTGATGCCCTTGGCGTAGCCGGGCGCCACGGTGGCGTTGGCGGCGATGATGGCCAGGCTGTCCGACGGGGTCACCGCCAGGCCGCGGCCGACGATCATGTTGCGGTCGCCGTCGCCATCCGAGGCGGCGCCGAAGTCGGGCGCGTCGGGGGCGTTCATGTGGGCGATCAGGTCGGCCGCGTTGACCGGGTTCGGGTCGGGATGGCCGCCGCCGAAGTCTTCCAGCGGATCGCAGTTCACCACCGTGCCGCTTGGGGCGCCCAGCATGCCTTCGATGATGGCTTTGGCGTAGGGACCCGAGACCGCGTGCATGGCGTCGAAGCGCATCCGGAAACCCTGGCCGAACAGCGCGCGGATCGCCTCGAAGTCGAACAGGCGCGCCATCAGTTCGCTGTAGTCGGCCACCGGGTCGATGACCTCGACCACCATGTTCTCCAACCGGGTGCGTCCCGGCTGGTCGAGGTCGACCGCGGCGGCGTCGCTGATGCGGTAGGACCTCACCGCCTGGGTATGGGCGAAGATCGCCTCGGTGATCTTCTCGGGCGCCGGGCCGCCGTTCTCGATGTTGTACTTGATGCCGAAGTCGCCGTCAGGGCCGCCGGGATTGTGGCTGGCCGAGAGCACGATGCCGCCGAAGGCCCCGTGCTTGCGGATCACGCAGCTCACCGCCGGGGTGGACAGGATGCCGCCGCGCCCCACCAGGCAGCGGGCGATGCCGTGGGCGGCCGCCATGCGCAGGATGGTCTGGATCGCTTCGCGGTTGAAATAGCGGCCGTCGCCGCCGACGACCAGGGTGCGCCCCGGGCCCTCGCCCAGGGTCAGGAAGATTGCTTCAACAAAATTCTCGAGGTAGCCGGCTTGCTGGAACTCGGTCACCTTTTTGCGCAGGCCCGAGGTGCCGGGCCGCTGTCCGGCGAACGGCGTGGTCGGGACGGTCTGGATGGTCATGCTTCGCTCCTGTCGTTGTAACGAATTGCAACATCCACTGATGTTGATAAAACGTTACGATACGACAGGCGCGGAATCATTGGCGCAAGCCTCGCGGCGACTCAGATCGCGGCCTTGACCGGGGCTGCGCGGTCGGTCACGAACAGGGTCAGCACGGCCGCGAGCAGCATGCTGGCGCCGCCCAGCGCCACCGTCATGACGGTGTGGCCGCCGAAGAAGTGCTTGGTCACGCCGCCCAGCAGCAGGCCGCTGACGATCTGCGGGATCACGACGAAGAAGTTGAACAGGCCCATGAAGTAACCCATGCGCTTGGCCGGCAGCGAGCCCGCCAGGATCGCGTAGGGCATGGTCAGGATCGAGGCCCAGGCCAGGCCGACGCCGATCATCGGCAGCATCAGCATGTTCTTGTCGGTGATCAGGACCAGGCTGGCCAGGCTCAGGCCGCCGATCGCCAGGCAGGTGGCGTGCACGGTCTTGCGGCTGGTAGCCCGCGCAAACACCGGCAGCAGGAAGGCGGCCAGCGCCGACACCCCGCTATACACCGCGAACATCACGCCGACGAAACTGCCGGCGGCCTGGAAGCTCGAGGATTGCGCATCGGTGGTGCCCCAGACGTTGTCGGCGATCGCCGAGCCGGTGTAGATCCACATCGCGAACAGCGCGATCCAGGTGAAGAACTGCACGAAAGCCAGCTGCACCATGGTCTTCGGCATCTTGGCGAAGCCTCCGAGGATCTCCTTGACGGCCACGCCGAAGCTGCGGGAATGCTTGCGCTCGGCGTTGAAGGCGTCCATGTCGGGCGGCGGCAGTTCGTCGGCGCTCACCACGGTCCACAGCACGGCCAGGAAGAAGATGGCGCCGCCGGCATAGAAGGAATAGCGCACGGTCTCGGGAATCATCCCGCCCACCGCTTCGTTGGACACGCCCATCGATTCGAAGAAGACCGGCAGCAGGGAGGCGATCACCGCGCCGCAGCCGATGAAGAAGGTCTGCATCGCATAGCCCGCGGTCTGCTGCGAGGCGTCCAGCTTGTCGCCGACGAAGGCGCGGAACGGCTCCATCGAAACGTTGATGGCGGCGTCCATCATCCACAGCACGGCCACGGCCATCCACAGCGCGGCGGAATTCGGCATCAGGAACAGCGCGATGGCGGCCAGCACGGCGCCGATGAAGAAGAAGGGGCGGCGGCGTCCCCATTTCGGGTGCCAGGTGTTGTCGCTCAGGTAGCCGATGATCGGCTGCACCAGCAGGCCCGTCACCGGCGCGGCCAGCCAGTACAGGGCCAGGTTGTCGGGGTCGGCGCCCAGCGTCGAAAAGATGCGGCTGGTGTTGGCGTTCTGCAGTGCGAAGCCGAACTGGATGCCGAAGAAGCCGAAGCTCATGTTCCAGAGCTGCCAGAACGACAGGCGCGGCTTGATGGCCGCGGTTTGCATATCCATGTGTGTCCCCAATGACGGCCCGGACCTGAGCGGGCTCTCGTGTGATGCAGGCAGCCCACAGCAGGCCGACCTACAGGTAGCTGTAGCAAAATAACATGGCGATTTCTGAGTGTCAATCGAAGAGCTGTCATAGTAGAATCGACACAACAGAGGGCGCCAGAGCGTGCACTCTGTAGTCAAACAACAGAATAATCGACCAAGGAGACTACGTTATGCCCTTGTTTCGCCCTACCCTCCTTTCCCTCCTGCTGGCCGCCGCGTTTGGTGCTCCCGCCGTCGCCGCCGACAAGCCTGCCGACAGTGCGAAAGCCTCGACCGCTTCCGCCGGCGTGAGCCTGCTGGGCGCGCCGCTCGCGATGCCGGGACTGGAACGCAAGCGCCAGCTGCGCCTCTACCTGCCGCCGGGCTATGCGACCTCGAACAAGCGCTATCCGGTGCTGTACATGCACGACGGCCAGAACCTGTTCGACGAGGCCACCGCCTATGCGGGCGAGTGGAAGGTGGACGAGACCCTGGACGCGCTGGCCCGGGAAGGCAAGCTGGAAATGATCGTGGTCGGGATCGACAACGGCCAGGACAAGCGCATGACGGAGCTGAACGCCTGGGACAACGAGCGGATCGGCAAGGGCGAAGGCCGCGCATACACCGACTTCATCGTCAAGACCGTCAAGCCGATGATCGACAGGCAGTACCGCACCCTGCCCGGTCGCGAGCACACCGCGATCATGGGCAGCTCGATGGGCGGCCTGGCCTCGCACTACGCCCTGGTGCAGTACCCGCAGGTGTTCAGCAAGGCGGGCGTGTTCTCGCCGGCCTACTGGACCGCGCAGCCCTCCTTCGATTTCGTGGCGGCCAAACCGGTGCCGAAGGATGCGCGCGTGTTCCTGCTGATGGGCGAGAAGGAAGGGCCGCAGATGAATGCGGACGTCAAGCGCATGGCGGAGGTGGTGAAGAAGACCGGACATCCGGCGGCCAACACGGTCTTGAAGATCGTGCCGGGGGCGGAGCACAACGAGGCGTTCTGGGCGGGAGAGTTGCGCGAGGCGCTGTTGTGGATGTTCGCGCCGGATAAGACGTGATATGTAGGGTGGGCAGGTTTCCCTGCCCACGCGGTGATAGTTTGCGGCTCCGCTGTCGTGCCGGATGATCTTGCTGCCAACCACCACCGCGTGGGCGGGAAACCCGCCCACCCTACGAAAATCTAGAACGCGTCAGCCTTTACGATGCGGCTTCTTGCCCGCGTCCTTCTTGAAGAACTTCTTCTTCGGCGCCGCGGCGATCGGCGCTTCCAGCCCGTCGCGCGTCATGTTCAGCTGCTGTCCGGCCACCCACACGGTCTTGAGGTGGTCGATCAGTTCCTGCGTCATGTCGTCCGGCAGGTCGATGGTGCTGTAGTCGTCGTAGATCTCGATGCGGCCCATGTACTTGGCGGGCATGTCGGCCTCGTTGGCGATGGCGCCGACGATGTTGCCCGGCTTGACGCCGTGCTGGTGGCCGACCTCGATGCGGAAGGTCGCCATGCCCGGTTCCGCTTCGCGCACCACGCGCTCCTTCTTGAATGCCGGTTCGCGCGGTTCACGCACAGGGCGCGCCGGACGTGCCTGTCCAGGACGGTCTTCCCACGCAACTTGCTCGCGCGGCACGAAGTCGGCGCGCTCCGGACGCGCCTCGCGGTCCGGCTTTTCCAGCAGCAGCGGCTGGTCGCCGCGCGCCAGCTTGGCCAGCGCGGCAGCGATGTCCACCGCCGGCACGTTCTGTTCGCGCTCGTACTCTTCGATCAGCGAACGGAACACTTCCAGCCCGCCTTCGGCCAGCGTGCTGGCGATCTGCTCCTTGAATTTCGCGATGCGCACGTCGTTGACCGCCTTCACGGTCGGCAGCTGCAGTGGCGCCACCGGCTGGCGCGTGGCGCGCTCGATCGCCTTCAGCAGGCCGCGCTCGCGCGGCGTGATGAACAGGATCGCCTCGCCGCTGCGGCCGGCGCGGCCGGTACGGCCGATGCGGTGGGTGTAGCTCTCCGGGTCCGAAGGCACGTCGTAGTTGACCACGTGGCTGATGCGCTCGACGTCGAGGCCGCGGGCGGCGACGTCGGTCGCCACCAGGATGTCGATCTTGCCGTTCTTGAGCTGCTCGATGGTGCGTTCGCGCGCCTGCTGGGCCATGTCGCCGTTGATGGCGACGGCGGCGAAGCCGCGCGCCTGCAGCTTGGTCGCCAGCTCTTCGGTGCCGAGCTTGGTGCGCGCGAACACGATCATGCCGTCGAAGGGTTCCGCTTCCAGGATGCGGGTCAGCGCGTCGAGCTTCTGCATGCCCGCCACCAGCCAGTAGCGCTGGGTGATGTTGGCGGCGGTGCCGGTCTTGGCGGCGACCGTGATTTCCTGCGGATCGCGCAGGTAGGTCTTGGCGATGCGCTTGATCGCCGGCGGCATGGTGGCCGAGAACAGCGTGGTCTGGCGCTCCGGCGGGGTCTGCTGGAGGATGTGCTCGACGTCGTCGATGAAGCCCATGCGCAGCATCTCGTCCGCTTCGTCCAGCACCAGCGTTTTCAGCTGGGACAGGTCGAGCGAACCCTTTTCGATGTGGTCGATCACGCGGCCCGGGGTGGCCACGATCACGTGCACGCCGCGGCGCAGGGCCGACAGCTGCGGGCCGTAGCTCTGGCCGCCGTAGATCGGCAGCACGTGGAAGCCCTTGATGTGGGCGGCGTAGCTCTGGAAGGCTTCGGCCACCTGGATCGCCAGCTCGCGCGTCGGCGCCAGCACCAGCGCCTGGGGCGTGGCCTGCTTGATGTCGATGCGCGACAGGATCGGGAGTGCGAAAGCGGCGGTCTTGCCGGTGCCGGTCTGGGCCTGCCCGAGCACGTCACGGTTGGCCAGCAGCAGCGGAATGGTCGCGGCCTGGATCGGCGATGGCGTTTCGTAGCCGACGTCCTTCAGCGCCTTCAATACGGGCGCGGAGAGGTCGAGGTCGGCAAAGTTCGGGAGGGGGGTGTCAGACATGGCAAAACTTTCAAAGTTGATACTGAAGCCGCAGTTTACTCTCTCGCGCAGCGAGGGCGGGCACTATTTGGAACGGGGCTGTTTTTTTACCAAGTGGAAAAAAACGGCGGCCCCATGCGCCTTCACGCATGGGGCCGCGAATGATACAGGGTAAGCGCTACATTTTCCTGGCCGCGCACATCCTCGCAATGTAGTCGTTATGCGACGGCATGACGTCGACGCACTTGGCGATCACTTCGCGCACGCTCTCCAGGTACTCGGCAATGTCCTGGTCCGACTGCGCGTCGGCCAGCGGGTGGTAGCCGTCGATCGGCATGTTCTGCCCTTCGAATACCTGGATCCAGCCGACTTCCGAGAACAGCTCGTTGTCGACCCGGACCACGCGGCCGTGCGAGCGGTACATGGCCATCTTGTGGCGCAGCGTGTCGGGAATGGCCATGTTCGCGCACTCTTTCCAGTATTCCGAATCGGTGCGCTGGTTCAGGTGGTAGTGCAGGATGATGAAGTCGCGGATGCGCTCGTAGTCGAAGCGCGACTGGCGGTTGTATTCGTCGCGGTCGATCGCGCTCCAGCCGCGGTCCGGGAAGAAGTCGAGCAGGCGCTGGATGCCGGACTGGATCAGGTGGATGCTGGTCGATTCCAGGGGCTCGAGGAAGCCGCTGGCCAGGCCCAGGGCCACCACGTTGCGGTTCCACGCCAGCTTGCGCATGCCGGTCTGGAAGCGGATCAGGCGCGGCTCGGCCAGCGCGCGGCCGTCCAGGTTGGCCAGCAAGGTAGCCGCGGCCTCGTCGTCGCTGATGAAGCGGCTGCAGTACACGTGGCCGTTGCCGGTGCGGTGCTGCAGCGGGATGCGCCACTGCCAGCCCGACTTGTGCGCGGTCGAACGGGTATACGGCGTGATGACGGGCGCCGATTCGCAGGGCACGGCCAGCGCGCGGTCGGCCGGCAGCCAGTGGGTCCAGTCCTCGTAGCCGGTCTGCAGGGTCTGTTCGATCAACAGGCCGCGGAAGCCCGAGCAGTCGATGAACAGCTCGCCCTCCACGCGGGCGCCGTTTTCCAGCTCGACCGCGTCGATGTGGCCGTCCGGCTCGCGCAGCGTCGCGCGCGTGATCTTGCCTTCGATGCGCACCACGCCGCGCGACTCCGACAGCTTGCGCAGGAATTTCGCGTACAGGCTGGCGTCGAAGTGGTAGGCGTAGCCGATGTCGCGCAGCGGCGAATTCGGCACGTCGAAGCGCGGCGGCATGAACTTGTTGGCTTTCGACGCCATCCGCGTGATCGAGTATTCCTCGAGCGGCGCGGCCTTGCCCGCGCGGCGCATCTTGTTCCAGTACTGGTCGAAGGGCAGCGTGGCCAGGTCCTGGCCGAGGCGCCCGAAGCTGTGCATGTAGCGGTCGCCGAGCTTGCCCCAGTTGACGAACTCGATCCCCAGCTTGAAGCTGCCCTGGGTCTCGCGCATGAATTCGTTCTCGTCGATGCCGAGCACGCGGTTGAAGCGCTGGATCATCGGGATGGTCGCTTCGCCGACGCCGACGATGCCGATCTCGTCCGATTCGACGAGGCGGATGTTGTAGCGGCCGTTGAGGACGGTGGACAGCGCGGCCGCGGTCATCCAGCCGGCGGTGCCGCCGCCGACGATGACGATGTCCTTGATTGGTTCAGTGTGCATGTGAGATACCAGGGTTTTGTAGGGTGGGCGGCTGTGCCGCCCACGCGGTGATAGCTACATGGTGATATTTCGCGAGGGTGCAGGCGACTGTTGAACGCGTGGGCGGGGAACCCGCCCACCCTACGAAAAACAACCCCTGGCAGATCAAAGTCTGGCAGGGGTCGTTACTTTACCTCAGTTCAGCTCAGCTTAGAACTTGTAGCTGGCGCCGAAGTGGTAGGTACGGCCGTAGTCGACGCGGTTGGTCGGGTTGTTCTCGTCGTCGGTGAACTCCAGGAACGGTGCGTTGTTCCAGTTCTGCGCCTGGGCGAACAGGCTCACGCCCTTCAGCCAGCCGCTCTGGATTTCGTACGACGCCTGCAGGTCGACCACGGTCTCGCCCTTGATGAAGGTCAACTGCGCATTGTCCTGGTAGTCCGACACCTGGCCCAGGAAGCTCGAACGCTTGCGCGCCGCGGCGGCGATTTGGAAGCCGTTCTTCTCGTAGTACAGGCGCAGGTTGCTGACCTTGCGCGACAGGCCCGGCAGCGGGATGCTGATCGCGCTGCCCGTCACGTTGGCGAAGCCTTCGCGCGGCAGGTCGATGCTGCTCTTGGTATCCGAGTGGTTCAGCATCACGCCGAAGCCGTCCAGGTACTGGCTGGCCATCGAGAACGGCAGGTTGATCGCCAGCTCGTAACCGTACAGGTTGCCGCCATCGCCGTTCATCGGCTGGGTGAAGCGGCCGATGGTGCCGCCGCCCGGCGGCAGGGTGGTTTCCGGCGAAATGGTCTGCGCGAAGTCGTAGTCGCGCGCCATGCGGAAGATGTAGGTGTCGAGCTTCTTGTAGAAGACGGCAGCGCTGACATAACCCTTGTTGCCGAAGTACTTTTCGTACGACAAGTCGAAGGCCTTGGCGCGGAACGGCTTGAGCTGCGGGTTGCCGCCGCTGCTGGTCAGGACCGACACGCCCTGCTGGTTGCTGAGCGTGACGTTCTGGCCGGCGCGCAGGTCGTCCAGGTTGGCGCGCGAGACGACCTTGGCCAGGCCGACGCGTACCTTCTGTTCGTTCTTGAGGTCGAAGGACAGGTTCAGGCTAGGCAGGAAATCCCAGTACGTGGAGCTGTCGGTGACGCGCATGCCCGGGCAGGACGTCGGGGTATTGCCCTTGCAACGGCCGCTGTCGACCTGGTAGCCGCCACCGGTCTGATCCGAGTAGATCGCCTGGATGCCGGCGTTACCGCGGTACGGCAGGCCGAACAGCTCACCTTCCAGGTCGCCCATGGCGTAGCCGGTCCAGATGCGTTCCTTGACGTCCCACCACTTGTTCAGGATGTCGGCGTCGACCTTCGGTGCCAGCTCATACACGGTACCGAGCGAGCCGGTCGGGTTCCACGACACCACGTTGAAGCCCGAGGCGCCGGCCGGTGCGGTGGCGCTACCCGGCACGTCCACGGCGCCGTTCGGGTTGCCGCCGATGACCATCAGGCGTCCGTCCTGGCCGGTACGCTCCTTGTCGCGCGCGGTGAAGTTGAAGCCGTAGGTGGTGCCGACCACAGGACCCCATTCGACCGCCTTCTTGGCGGACAGGCGCAGCGCCTTGACTTCGTCCTCGACGTACGGCTGGCCGAGATAGCCGGCCTGCGGCGAAGCCGCGCCGCCGGACCAGCCCATGGTGTCGGTCAGCTTGACGGCGCCACGGTCGGCGTAGTTCAGGCCCGGGGTGTACTTCACCTCGGTGACGTTGGCGCCGTTGAAGCCGCTGAAGTTCAGGAAGTCCTGCTGGCCCGGCACGGTGCCGGCGGTGGTCTCGTAGCGCGAGCCCAGCTTGGTGGCCTTCGACCAGGTCAGGTCGGCCATCGTGGTCCACTCGCCGAGTTTCAGCTCGTTGTTCCAGCCGATGGTCTTCAGGTCGTCTTCCGCGCCTTCGTAGTGGTTACGCACCACGCCCTTCCAGTTGGTGATGGTGCCGCTGGTGGCGACGCCATTGGCCACGGTAGCCTGGCTCAGCACGTGCGGCAGCTCGTAGGCGCCGCCGGCGTTGCCGGCCACGCCGGCTTCGAAACCGGTCTTCTTCAGGCCGGTCTCGCCTGCCGAGTAGAACACGTCGACGGTCGACTTGAAGTTCTTGTTCGGGCGGTACTGCAGCGAGGCGAAGGCGCCGTCGCGGTTGTGCATGTTCTGCTCGGTGTCGTAGCCGAAGCCGTTCGGGACCTTGACGGTGGCGCCGTTGTAGGTCATGTCGGCGGTGCCCCAGGAATTGAACTTCGACTGGCCGCCGCCCATTTCCTCGTAGCGGGTGAAGCCCACTGCCACGCCGATGGTGCGGTTCGCGAACTGGTCGATGTACGACAGGGTCGCGCGCTTGCCGTCGCCTTCCGGCAGGCCGTCGCGCTGTTTCACGCCGAGGCGGCTCTTCTTGTAGCTGGCGGCGATGGTGCGCTTGCCGAAGTCCAGCGGCTGCACGGTGCGCAGGTCGATGGTCGAAGCCAGGCCCTGGCCGACGACGCTGGCGTCCGGGGTCTTGTAGATGACGATGGAACCCATCAGTTCGGCCGGGAACAGGTCGAACTCGGGCGAACGGGCATTGCCGGTCGAGGCCATTTCGCGGCCGTTCAGCAGGGTGCCGTTGAAGCTTGGCGACAGGCCGCGCACCGAGATGTCCGATGCCTTGCCCGAGCTGCGGCCGCGCTGGGCCGAGACGCCCGGCAGGCGCGCGATCGATTCGGCGACGCTCTGGTCCGGCAGCTTGCCGATGTCTTCGGCCGAAACGGCCTCGACGATCGAGGTGGAATTCTTCTTGATCGAAATCGCCGCTTCGATACCGCGGCGGATACCGGTCACCTGCACGGTGGCGACGCCCGGCTGGACGTTCGCGGTGGCGCCCGCAGGCGTCGGCTCGGCGGCGGTGGCTGCCTGCTCGGCCGAATTCGGCTGGGTGGCAACGCTCGACGTGGCGCTGGTGGTCGTGGTGGTGTTGTCCTGCGCGGTCGATTGCGCGTAGGCGCTGCCCGCGAAGACGGACAGGAAGACTGCGCAGCCGGCGGCAACCGGGCTCAGCTGGAATGCAAGGCGGGCCGGCTCACCGGCGCGCTTGGTTGCGAAGATATTCATTTGTCCCCTCAATAAAGACACAATAATTTTTTCCCGAAACTACAGCGCGACAGGCAGCTGCACGCCAGCCTCAAGCAAACGTTTTGGACGTTCTGTCAAGGATTCTGTATTAAAACTAGATGCACTGTCAACGGGAGTTGCTTGTTACTACGATAATGGCATGATTTTCAGAAAATCGGCAGCACAGCACGTCTTTTCCGTTGTATTTGGGCTACAAGAGTGCATATAAGCCGCTGTAGTCGGACTACAAATGCATTTTGAGGAAGCATCCGGCATGAAAGATGCACCATGTCGGTGCACACCTGAAGGATACAGGGTGATCGAGGACCAAGAAAATTCCTCAAGGAAAAATTTCTCGGATAAGCGAATCTGTACTTTGACTAGATTCCGAACAGGCAATGTATTTGTACCATGTAGTCGCTTCATAGTATTCTCGCCGCAACACAACCAAGCGCGGCGACACTCATTCCTCCTGATTCGGCTGAAAACTGTAGTCTGACTACGCAAGCGTATTCAAGCTGCATACAGGTGGCGTAGAGAAGCCCAAGAGACCCATGAAACTTTTCTTCGCCACTTTGCTGGTCGGCAGCGCCGCCTTGAGCCCCTTCGCCGCCCACGCCCAGTCTCCCGCGATCGCCCACATGGAGCCGCCGTTCTGGTGGGTCGGCATGCAGCACAAGGGATTGCAGCTGATGGTGCATGGCGAGCGTATCGCCGACCTGGAACCTTCCCTCGCCTATCCGGGCGTGCGCATCGCCTCGGTGACCCGGGTACCGAGCAGGAACTACCTGTTCATCGATCTCGAGATCGGCCAGGACGCGCGGCCGGGCAAGTTCGACATCGTGTTCAAGGGCGCGGGCCGCCAGGCCGCCTATGCCTACCAGCTGCTGGCGCGCGAGCCCGGCTCGGCGCAGCGCCAGGGTTTCACCAGCCGCGACACGATCTACCAGGTGATGCCGGACCGCTTCGCCAACGGCAACCCGGGCAACGACAGTACCCCGGACACGCTGGAGAAGGCGAACCGCGCGAACGGCTCGGGGCGCCATGGCGGCGACATCCAGGGCATCATCGACCGCCTCGACTATATCCAGGGCATGGGCTTCACCCAGCTGTGGCCGACGCCGCTGGTCGAGAACAACATGCCGGCCTACTCCTACCATGGCTACGCCGCCACCGATCATTACCGCATCGATCCGCGCTATGGCAGCAACGAGGACTTCCGCCGCCTGTCGAACGAGGCGAAGAAGCGCGGCATCGGCCTGATCCAGGACGTGGTGCTGTCGCACATCGGAGCAGAGCACTGGTGGATGAAAGACCTGCCGACCCCGGACTGGGTCAACTACGGCGGCAAGTTCGTCCCGACCCAGCACCACCGCGTCGCCGTGCAGGACCCGTATGCCTCGAAGGAAGACGCCGACAACTTCACGCGCGGGTGGTTCGTCGAGAGCATGCCCGACCTGAACCAGTCGAACCCGCTGGTGGCGAACTACCTCATCCAGAACAACATCTGGTGGATCGAGTACGCCGGACTGGCGGGACTGCGGATCGACACCTTCGGCTATTCGGACGGCGCCTTCCTGAGCGAATACACGCGGCGCCTGATGGCCGAATACCCCAAGCTGAACATGGTCGGCGAAGAATGGAGCAAGCTGGTGCCGGTGGTGGCGCGCTGGCAGCGCGGCAAGGACAACTTCGACGGCTATTCGGCCTCCACCCCGAGCCTGATGGACTTCCCTCTGGCCGAAGCCATGCGCACGGCACTCAGCGACAACAAGGGCGGCAACGTCTTCACCGACGTGTATGAAACGCTTTCGCTCGACTACCTGTACCCGGAACCGGGCAACCTGGTGCTGTTCGAGGCCAACCACGACGTTTCGCGTATCTGGAGCGCGGTGGGCGAAGACTTCGACCGCTACCGGATGATGATGGTGTTCCTGATGACGATGCCGCGCATCCCGCAGCTCTACACGGGCGACGAGATCCTGATGACCAGCGCCACCAGGGAACGCGACGATGCCAGCTACCGGCGCGACTTCCCCGGCGGCTGGGCCGGCGACCGGATCGATGCCTTCACCGGCAAGGGCCTCACGGCGCAGCAGCGCGCGGCCCAGGAGCTGGTGCGCAAGCTGGCCAACTGGCGCAAGAGCCAGTCCGTCATCCACCACGGCAAGCTGATGCACTACGGCCCGCGCGACAATACCTGGGTCTACTTCCGCTACGACGGGGACAAGAAAGTGCTGGTCGCCTTCAACAACAACCCGAAGGAGATGGTGCTCGACACCCACCGTTTCCGCGAGATGCTGGCCGGCGTGCCGGGCGGCGTCGATGTCCTGAGCGGCAAGCGTTTCGAACTGGGCAAGGAGCTGCGCCTGCCGGCTAAGGCAAGCCTGATCCTCGAACTGGAGGCGGCACGATGAAGCGCAGCCTGCTGGCCACCGCCGCCTTCCTGGCCTGCCTGGGCGCGAGCGCACAGGACAAGGAACTGTATATCCGCGGCGCCTTCAACGGCTGGGGTACCGACAACGCCCTCGCCCACAAGGGCCAGGGCGTCTACGAAGCCGACATCCTGGTCAGTCCCGGCAACCATGCCTTCAAGGTGGGCAGCCGCGACTGGAGCGACGAGTGGGTGCTTGATGCCAACCAGAGCGTGACGGTGGCGCCGGGCACGCCCTACCGGCTGGAGACCCAGGCCGGCCCGGAAGACTATCTGTTCGTGCGCCAGACCGGCACCTACCGCTTCACGGTCGACGCCTCCAACCCCGCCACGCCGAGCTTGCGCGTGCTGCGCCTGGAGACGCCGCAGGCGGCCAGCGCACCGGATCCGCACGCCGGTCGCGAGGCCGTCGCGACGCTCGACTTCCCGACCTGGGACGGCAAGCAGGAAACTGCGCGCTTCTCCTCGCCCGATCCCGGCGCCGAGCTGCGGCGCTATGCCCACTCCACCACTCTGAGCCTGCGCGACCCGGGGCCGCAGCACAGCGAATACGCGGAGCAGCCCGGCCTGCCGCGCATCCGCAGCGGCAACCTGGCCTTCGACGCCCTGTTCGCGCTGGCCGGTTCCGAAATGCGCCTGGATGCGGTCAGCCAGATCCGCGACGGCAACTACAACGGCGGCGCCGCCATTGCCTGCGAGTGCTTCGCGACCGGCGAGAAGTGGCACTACGTATGGACGCGCGACTTGTCGTATGCGGCCGACCTGGGCCTGGCCCTGCTCGACCCGCAGCGGGTGCGCAACTCGCTCGAATTCAAGCTGTCCGGCTGGCGCAAGGGCGTGCCGATCGCGCCGCAGGTCGCGGGCAAGGGTTACGCAACTGAGGACGGCCTGCAGATCGTGCAGGACACCGGCAGCGGCGGCAGCTGGCCGGTCAGCACCGACCGCGTCACCTGGGCCTTCGCGGCCGAGGAAACCCTGCGCGCCCTGCCCGCCGCCGAGCGCGCCCCGTTCGCGCGGCGCGCGCTGCAGGCGCTCTCCAACACGATCGAGAACGACCGCATCGCCGCTTTCGACGCGAAGACCGGCCTGTACCTGGGCGAGCAGTCCTTCCTCGACTGGCGCGACCAGAGCTACGCCGCGTGGGTCCCGAACGAGCTGGCCTTCATGTCGACCTCGAAGTCGCTGTCGACCAACGTCGGCCACGTCCAGGCCCTGAAGCTGGCATCGACCCTGGCCCGCGAGCAAGGCGACCAGGCCCGGGCGGAACGCTACGCCAAGTGGGCCGCCGCGCTGATCCGCGCCATCAATACCCAGCTCTGGCTGGACGATGCCGGCATGTACAGCAGCCTGACGGCCGGCCACCTCGACGGTGCGCCGATGCACAAGTTCGATTGGCTCGGCCAGTCGCTCGCCATCATCAGCGGCGTCGCCAGCGAGGAGCGCGCGCGCTCGATCCTGGCGCGCTACCCGCACGGACCGATGGGCGCGCCGGTCATCTGGCCGCAGCAGCCGGGCATGCCGGTCTACCACAACCGGGCCCTGTGGCCTTTCGTCACGGGCTATGGGCTGCGGGCGGCCACCCACGCGAAGAACGTGGCGGTGGCCGATGCGGCCTACGACTCGCTGATGCGCGGCGCGGCGCTCAACATGTCGAACATGGAGAACCTCGAGTGGCTGTCCGGCCAGCCGCTGCTGCTCGACGAGCGCAAGCCGAACCTGATCGGGCCGGTGATCAACTCGCGGCGCCAGCTGTGGTCCGTGGGAGCCTATCTGGGCATGGTGGTGGGCGAAGTGTTCGGGGTATCGCTCCAGGACGATGCCCTGGCCTTGCGCCCCTTCGTCACCGCCAAGCTGCGCCGCGAGATGTTCGCGGCATCGAACGAGATCGCCCTGCACGATCTGCGCCTGCACGGCAAGCGCGTCGACGTACGCCTGCGGCTGCCGGCGGCAAGCCGCGAAGACGGCTACTACCTGGTCGAACAGGTCCTGGTGAATGGCCAGGCAAGCGGCGACCGCATTCCCCTTGCGCGGCTCCAGGAGCGGAACCAGGTCGAGATCGTGCTCGGCCGGCTGGCGCCCGGGCAGCAGGACATCCGCCGCGTGAAGGACGATCCGTACGCCGACGGCGGCGCCACCTTCGGTCCGCGCGAGCCGGCGATCACGGCATTGAAGCGCGACGCCAAGGGCGTGACCTTGCAGATCGCGGGCACCCCGGGGGAACAGGACGTGAGCTACAGCGTGTACCGCGACGGCAAGCGCGTGGCCGAGGGCCTGCCCGCGGGCAGCTGGCTGGATCGATCCGCGAGCGCCTTCGGCTGCTATGCGGTGGAGGCACGCGCCACCGCCAGCGGCAACCGCAGCCACCACAGCGCCCCGCGCTGCGTCGATGCGGGCATCGAGGTCGGCGTCACCGATCCGCGCACCGTCTCCAACCTTAAACTCGCTGCGCCGAATGCGCGCTTCCCGGCTTCCCGCCTGGAAGCCTGGGGCCAGCCCGGCGACCGCTTCGCCGTCGAACGCATCGTCATTCCGGCCGCCGGCAACTACCAGGTACAAGTGCGTTACCACAACGCCGCCAACCAGGTGAACCTGGGGATCAGCGGCGGCGTGAAGTGGCTGGCCGTGAAGGACGGACGCGGCCGGATCGTGGCGCAGGGCGTGGTGCAGCTGCCGCATGCGCCGCTGGCGAAGACGGATACGCCGACGGTGTATTCGACGCCGCTGGCTGCGCGCCTGGGGCGCGGCAGCTACCGCGTCGAGATGAGCGACTTCTACAATATGAGCTATCTCGACAGCAATAGCAGCTTCAGCGCGGCGGGTGGCCTCACGGGACCGTCGAACCGCTTTGACATCTATGGGGTCCGCCTGTTACGCGTGAACTAGGCGGCTTCGGCCTCACCGGGGACCGGCCGCGCTTCCTTGCGCGACGGTCCCTGGGTCATCAGGAGCAGCCGCCCTTCCAGCACGCGGAACTCGAGCGGCATCGCCATTGTCTCCACCTCGCCGTCGGCCGCGACCTTCATGCGCTTGCGGCCGTAGACCGAGGGCGTGCGCACCAGCAGGCGCTTGAAGGCGAAGGCTTCGACTTCGTCGTCGTCGCCCAGGCGCCCCAGCATGCCGCGCACCAGCAGGCGCAGCAGGCCCAGCTTGCCCATGGGCCTGGGGGCGATGCCGACCAGTTGCCCGTCCTCCACCGCCTCGATCAGGCCGTCGCGCATCCCGACCTGCTCCAGCTGCAGGCGATTGTTCCCTACGAACAAGGTCGTGGTGCGCAGGCGCCGTTCCTTGCCGTCGAGCTCGAGCGTGATGCGCAGGTGGCGGTGCGGACGCAGCGCGATCTTGATGGCCGAGAAGAAGGCGACGACGCGGCTGCGCCCGTACTGGCGCTTGTCGTGCTCGCGCTCCTCGAGCAGTTTCGGGTACAGGCCGACGCTGGCGTTGACGAGGAAAATCTTGTTGTTGAGCAGGCCCACCTGCACCGGCTGCAGCTTCGCGCGCAGCAGCGCGTACACGGCTTCGGCCAGGTCTTCGGGAATGCCGTGGGTGCGGCCGAAATAGTTGAATGTTCCTTGAGGCAAGACGCCGAAGGGGCAGCCCGCCAGCACGGCTTGATGCGCCACCGTGTTGATGGTGCCGTCGCCGCCCGCCGCCACCAGGATGCCGCCTTCGGCCGTGGCGCGCGCCGCCATGCTGTGCGCCTTGGCCGTCAGTTCGGCCGGATCGTCGACCAGTTCCAGGGTGCAGTTGCGCCCGGCGGAAGCCAGCACGCTTTCGATGGTCGAGCGCCGCAGGTCGGTCTCGGAATGACCGGATCCGGCGTTGAGGACGATGAAAAACGGCGCATCGGGACGTGGCTCGGTGATCGGCATCGGTGCTTCGCTTGATCGGTTGGTGGACGGATGTGCAGGCAATCCTACCACCACCGCCCTGACGCACAAGGTGCGTTAGCGCGCCTACGGAAGATCCATGCCGTACAGGTTCAGTTCAGGCTCACCCGCCACGACGACCCGCGTTCCCTGGAAGCACATTCCCAATCTGAGCAGCAGCGCGATCGAGGCCGCATTGCCGGGTGTGGTGATGGCCACCAGCCGCGGGATGCCGAGCGCGCATGCGTGCGCGACCACGGCCCGGGCGGCTTCGAAGGCATAGCCCTGGCCGCGGTGGCGCGGCAGGAAGGCGTAGCCGAGGTCGACGTCTTCCAGCGCGTCGCGCTTGATCAGGCCGGACAGGCCGACCGGCACGGCCGCGCCCTGCGCGAGCAGCTCGACCATGTACATGGAATGGCCGCGCGTGCGCTGCATCGCCACCGGCCCGTCTTCGATCGACTTCGCCGCGGCCTCGAGGGTGCGTACGCCGCGGTCGCCGATATGCTCGATGAAGGCGGGGTCGTTGAACAGTTCCAGGAACACGGCGGCATCGCCCGGCTCCGCCAGGCGCAGGCGCAGGCGTTCGGTGCGCAGGATTTCCAGGGGATGGCGGGTCACGCGTCCACCGTCGGCCAGTGGTCCGGGTCCTGCAGCAGCTGGTACATGACGTAGGCGTCCACGTAGCCGAGGCGCTTGTGGCGGTAGGCCTTGGGCAGGGTGCCGACGATCGAGAAACCGAGCTTCTTCCACAGCCGGATGGCGGCGGTATTGGTGCTCACGACGTAGTTGAACTGCATGGCAAGGTAGCCCAGGCGGCGCGCTTCAAGCAGGCTATGCTCGCCGAGCATGCGACCGACGCCGGCCCCCTGCGCCGAGGGACTGACCATGTAGGACGCATTGGCCACGTGGTGGCCGCGCCCGGCCTGGTTCGACACCAGGCGGTACATGCCGAGCACGCGCGCGCCGCTGGTCGCGACAAAAGCCGTCACCTCGGGGCCGAGCCAGTAGGCATGGCCGTCCTCGCGCGAGGTAGCGGTGGTAAAGGGATAGGTTTCGCCGGCCGCGACGTGAGAGCAGAAGATGCTCCACATCGCATCGAAATCGTGCTCGCCGGCGGGGCGGATCTGGATGTCTTTCACGGCTGTCGGGAACAGGTACCGAACTCGAAAGCGACCTATTCTAGCCGCAAATTGTCATCGATTACACGAATCGTGCGCAGCTTTTTGAGCGATCATTTGGCAGCCTGTGGCGGCATCCGGAAATCGGTGGCGGCGGGCCGTCCGGGCAGGTGCAGGCTCACCCGGGCCGATGGTGCCTCGGCCACCACGGCGCCGCGCCGCAGCACCAGCTTGCGCGCCGCGCGCAGGCGGATCGCTTCGATCGTGGAGCCGGCGTCCAGCAGCACCAGGTCGGCCCAGCAGCCCGGCGCCAGCCCGTAGCCCTCCAGGCCGAGGATGCGCGCCGGGGTCTCGGTCACCGCCAGGAAGCACTGGTGCATCGCCTCCACCCCGGTCATCTGCGCCACGTGCAGCCCCATGTGCGCCACTTCCAGCATGTCGCCGGAACCCATGCCGTACCAGGGATCGAGCACGCAGTCGTGGCCGAAGGCGACGTCGACGCCGGCCGCCAGCAGTTCCGGCACCCGGGTCATGCCGCGCCGCTTCGGATAGGTGTCGTGGCGCCCCTGCAGGGTGATGTTGATGAGCGGGTTGGCGATCGCCGCGACGCCGCTTTCCGCGATCAGGGGCAGCAGCTTGCTCACATAATAGTTGTCCATCGAGTGCATCGAGGTGAGGTGCGATCCGGCCACCAGGCCCTGCATGCCGAGGCGCCGGGTCTCGGACGCCAGGGTCTCGATGTGGCGCGACATCGGGTCGTCGGTCTCGTCGCAGTGCATGTCCACGCGCCGGTCCTGCCCGGCCGCGAACTCGCACAGCAGGCGGATCGATTCGGCTCCGTCGGCCATGGTGCGCTCGAAGTGCGGGATGCCGCCGACCACGTCGACGCCCATCGCGATCGCGCGTTTCAGGTTGTCGAAGGCGCCGGGGCTGCGCAGCAGGCCGTCCTGGGGGAAGGCGACCAGCTGCAGGTCGAGGTAGGGCGCCACCTGCTTCTTCACCTCCAGCAGCGCCTCGACCGCCAGCAGGCGATCGTCGCAGACGTCGACGTGGGTGCGGATCGCCAGCAGGCCGCGCGCCACCGCCCAGTCGCAATAGCGCAAGGCACGCTCGACGATCGCATCCTGCGCCAGCTGGGGTTTCAGCTCTCCCCACAGGCGGATCCCTTCCAGCAGGGTGCCGCTGCGGTTCACCCGCGGCATGCCGTAACTGAGGGTCGAATCCATGTGGAAGTGCGCATCCACGAAGGGCGGGCTGACCAGGTCGCCGCCGGCGTCGATCTCGCGCGCGCCTTGCGCTCCCAGCCGCTTTTCCACGGCCACGATGCGTTCGCCGTTGATGCCGATGTCGATGCCGTGGCTGCCGTCCGGCAGGGTGGCGTTGCGAATCACGAGATCCATGCGCTCCTCCTTTTGTCCCTCCGATTGTAACGATTTCCTGGAAGACTGGACGGTCAAGCAAAATCCACAAGACCTGAGAATGCTGCAGCGCAAGATTTCTATAACTAAAGAATTAAATAAGTGGTTTGCAACACCGGTCATTCATGGCTACACTAGTTATATTGCAGTGCGCCATAAAATGACTGACAAGGAAATCTCATGACTTCAATCAGCGACCAGTTTTCCGCAGTACGCAAGGCCCAGTTCGACGCGCAGTTCGATTTTTTCAATGCCATCGCCAGCCAGACGCTCGAGAGCGCCAGCCGCGTGGCCGCCCTCAACATGGCGGTCTCGCGTGACGCCGTCCAGCGTTCGCTCGGCGCTTCCTTCGCACTGCTGAACTCGCGCGATCCGCGCGACGTGCTCAGCCTTGGCGGCCAGGCCGAGGAAGGGTTCCGCAGCCTGTTCTCCTATGGCCGCGAGCTGCTCGGCATCGCCGCCGGCGTGCGTCTGTATGCCGTGCGTCCGCAGGGCTTGTCGGCGCCACAGCCCATCGAGACCGTGGAAGTGGTCGAGCGCGGCGTCGCCGAGGTCCAGGCCGCATCGGTTGCCGCCGCCGAGTCCGTCGTCGAGGCTGCCGTAGAAGCTGCCCCTGCCGTGGAAGCCGCGCATCCGGTGGCGGCCTTCGCTCCCGTGAGCGCACCGGTCCTGGTGGCCGAGCCGGCAGCCGCGCCCGAGGCAGTAGCTGAAACGCTGGCCGCCGAGCCGGTCCCGGTCGCCGAACCGAAAGCCATCGCCAAGGCGGTCGGCAAAGGCGCCGCGCGCGCGGCCGCCGTCCCCCACCCTGCCGCTGCACCGGTGGCCGAACTGGCGACCGACGAAGGCGCCGAAGCACCGAAGCTCGTCCCCGCGCCGGCGGTGTCCAAGCGCAAGAAATAAACTTGCGGCACGGACGCGGCTGCGCCCGATTGGCAAAGCGACTACACTAGCGGGCTTCGGCCCGCTAGTCGTTTTTACGCGCCTGGATAGCGCGGGCTGCACCAATCTCAAGGAACAACATGAGTCTCGCAAGGCTGATCGGCGGTTTCGTCCGCCGTCATTGGCATGCCTATGTCTCGTCGGCCTTCATGCTGGCCGGCGTCGCCATCTGCACGGTCCTGATTCCGCGCAAGGTCGGCGCCCTGGTCGACGGCCTGGCGGCGCAAAGCCTCGACCAGGACGCGCTGCTGCTCGGGCTGGCCCAGCTGCTCGGCCTGGGCGTGGCCATCTATGTGCTGCGGGTCGGCTGGCGCATCCGCCTGTATTCGGCCGCCTACAACCTTGGCGTCGAGCTGCGCACGCGCCTGTACGCGCGCCTGGCCGCGCAGGGCCCGGGCTTTTACCAGCGCCAGCGCACCGGCGACCTGATGGCGCTCGCCACCAACGACATCGACGCCATCGAGATGGCGGCCGGCGAGGCGATGCTGGCCGGCTTCGACGGCACCCTGACCCTGGTCATGGTGCTGGGCATCATGACGCTCGGGGTCGATGCGCGCCTGGCCGCCGTCGCCCTGCTGCCCTTCCCGCTGATGGCCTTCGCGTTCTGGCGCATCTCGCGCCAGGTGCACACGGCGGAAGCCGATGCGCTCAAGCGCTTCTCGGCGCTCAACGACCACGTGCAGGAATCGCTGTCGGGCGTGCGCACCCTGCGCGCCCTCGGCCTGGAAGCGAGGAGCGCCACCCAGTTCAGCGACCTGGCGGGCAAGGCGGCCGACGCCAGCCTGAATGCCCAGCGCTGGGAAGCGGCCTACGAACCGGCGGTCGGCCTGACCCTGACCGCGGCCACCGGCCTGACCCTGGGCCTGGGCGGCTACCTGGTCTGGAACGGCGAGCTGACCGTGGGCGCGCTCACCAGCTTCTCGATGTACCTGGGCCAGCTGATCTGGCCGATGTTCGCGGCCGGCTGGGTGCTGTCGCTGATCGAGCGCGGACGTGCCGGCCTGGCGCGCCTGCAGCCGCTGCTCGACGCCCCGCTCACGGTCGAAGACAGCGGCAGCTTCGAACAGGTGGGCCGCGGCCCCTTGGTACTCGAGGGTGTCGGCTTCGCCTACGGGGACGCCGGCCGCCCTGCCCTCGACGGCGTGTCGGTGCGGGTGGAGCCGGGCCAGACCCTCGGCCTGGTGGGTCCGACCGGCGCCGGCAAGTCGACCCTGCTGAGGGTGCTGCTGCGCCAGGCCACGCCGCAGCGCGGCACGGTCACCTGGGCCGGCCACGCGCTGGGGGACTACCGGCTGGACGCCCTGCGTGCGGCGATGAGCTGGGTGCCGCAGGAATCCTTCCTGTTTTCGGCCACGATTGCCGAGAACATCGCGCTGGCCCGCCCCGGCGCCTCGCGCGCCGAGATCGAGGAAGCGGCCAAGATGGCCTCGATCCACGACGACATCCTGCGTTTCCCGTACGGCTACGATACGCCGGTGGGCGAGAAAGGCATCACCCTGTCCGGCGGCCAGCGCCAGCGCGTGGCGATTGCGCGCGCCCTGCTGGCCGACAGTGCGCTGCTGCTGCTCGACGACGCCCTGTCGGCGGTGGACACCGGCACCGAGACCCGCATCCTCGAGCACCTGGACGAGCTGCGCGCGGCCCGTCCGGAGCGTGCCGCCATCATCGCCAGCCACCGCCTCTCGGCGGTGGCCGGGGCCGACCACATCGTGGTGCTGCGTGAAGGCCGCGTCACGGAGTCCGGCACCCACGACGAACTGCTGCTCCTGAACGGCTGGTATGCCAGCCAGTGGCGCTATCAACAACTGGAGGCCAGCATCGATGCAGAGTGATACCAACCAGGTCCCGATGCGCGCGCAGACCGCGCAGGCCGCCGGCCTGCTGCGCCGCGCCGCCGCCCCCGACCGCCGCCACCTGTACTGGGCCACGTTCTGGCTGGTCATCGCGGCCGCCCTCGAAGTGCTCGGCCCGCTGCTCGGCAAGGCGCTGATCGACGACCACCTCCTGACCCGCAACCTGGACTGGACCCGCATGTCGCTGCTGCTCGGCGGCCTGGTGCTCACCGGCTGGGCCTCGTCCTGGATCCGCTACCTGCAGCTGATCCGCCTGTCGGGCCTGGCGATGCGCTCGGTGCGGCGCTTGCGCGAATGGGTCTACGGCCACGTGCTGCGCCTGCCGATGGCCTTTTTTGATCGCGCCATCACCGGCCAGCTGGTGAGCCGCGTGACCAACGACACCGAGGCGGTCAAGACCCTGTACATCCAGGTGCTGTTCGTGATGCTCGACTCGAGCATCGTCCTGGTGGGCACCATGATCGCCATGGCCTGGCTCGACTGGCGCCTGATGCTGGTGGTGCTGGCCCTGGTGCCGGCGGTGGTCGGCATCGTCTGGCTCTACCAGCGCCTGTCGGCGCCGGCCGTCACGCGCGCCCGCGCCCTGCGCAGCGACATCAACGGCCAGATGGCGGAATCGATCGGCGGCATGAGCGTCCTGCAGGCCAGCAATGCCCAGGGGCGCTTCGGCGAGCGCTTCCTGCACACCAACCGCTCGCACCGCAAGGCGCGCCTGGCCGAACTGAAGGCCAACGCCTTCCTGCTGCGCCCGGCCCTCGACCTGCTCAACGTGGTGCTGCTGACCATCGTGATCTACGGCTTCGGCCAGCGCCAGATGAACGCGGTGGAAGTGGGCGTGCTGTATGCCTTCATCAGCTACATCGCGCGGGTGGTCGAGCCGCTGATCCAGATCACCATGCAGTTCAGCGGCCTGCAGCAGGCGGTGGTCGCCACCGCGCGCGTCTCCACCCTGCTCGACGAGGCCGGGGCGGCCGAACATGCGCAGGGGCGCGTCGGCAACGAGGCGGCGTTCGACGCGAAGGCGCCGGCGGTGCGGGTGCGCGACGTGAACTTCGCGTACGTGGAAGGCCAGCGCGTGCTGCACGAACTGTCGCTCGACATCCCGCCGGGCGCCTTCTTCGGCATCGTCGGCCACACCGGCAGCGGCAAGTCGACCCTGCTCTCGCTGCTGCTGCGCTACTACACCGCGGACGAAGGCAGCATCGAGATTGGCGGCCTGCCGCTGGCCTCGATCGGCAACGAGCGCTTCCGCAACGAGGTGGGCCTGGTGCCGCAGGATCCCTTCATCCTGGCCGCCACCGCGCGCGAGAACATCGACATGGGACGCGGATTGCCGATGGAACGCATCGAAGCGGCGGCGCGCGCGGCCCATGCGCACGGCTTCATCGCGGCGCTGGAACAGGGCTTTGATACCCAGCTGGGCGAAGGCGGCTCGCGCCTGTCCTCGGGCCAGAAGCAGCTGCTGGCGATCGCGCGCGCGCTGGCGGGCGAGCCGCGCATCCTGCTGCTGGACGAGGCGACCTCGCGCATCGACAGCGCCACCGAGCAGATCGTGCAGGAAGCGCTGGAAGAACTGCGCGGCAAGGTGACCATCATCGCGATCGCGCACCGCCTGTCGACCATCCGCGCGGCCGACCGCATCATCGTGCTGAACCATGGCCGCATCACCGAAGCCGGCTCGCACGAGGACCTGATGCGGATCGAAGGCGGCCTGTACCAGCGCCTCTATTTGCTGCAACAGATCGCGATTTAATCCCTCGGCGCCGGCACCAGGCGCCGGGCGTCGCGGCGCCGGATTTCGTCCACCACCTGGCTCGCCAGCCGGTCGAGCGCGGCGAAATGCGCGCCCAGTCCCTGCTGCAGGGCCGCCGGGACGCTGTCGGCGCACCAGCCGAGCATCATGCATAGCTCCACGGTGCGCGGCGCGCCCGGCCCGCAGTCGGCGCCAAGGCGGCAAGCGACCAGCGCGCCCCCGAAAGGGACGCCGCGCGCGGTCGAATCCTGTTCGTCCCGCACCGGCACCCGTTCATGGAATACCGGGGACACCAGCGAGGCGATGACGTCCGGGTTGCCCTGCTCGAAGGCCGCCAGCAGCATGCGCGCCCGTCCCTCCGGCCCATCCGCGGCCAGGTAGTCGAACATGCTGCCCAGCAGCGGATCGGTGGCCAGGCCGAGGTCGCGGGCGGCGCCCAGCTCGCGCTCGGCGTCTTCCAGGCCCTCCGGGGTGAAGTCGCAGCGCCGCAGCAGTTCCTCGGCGGCGGCGCGGCGCGGCGCCGGCAGCGCGGGCAGGGTCTGTTCCAGGGCGCGGCGGCAGGTTTCCAGCACGTTCGACGCATAGAAATAGGCGCCGCTGCCGGGTTTGCGCATCGTTTCGTAGAAGAACACGCGCAGGTTGGGCGCCTGCACGAACCTGGCGTGCAGCTCGCGCCACGAGGCCGGCGCCTGCCCGGCTGCCGGAACCGGAGCGGCAGGGGCCTGCGCGACAGGCGGCGCCGGCTCGAGCGCAGGCGCCGGCAGAGCGCGCGGCGTGGGAACGGCGACCTTGACCGGTTCCGGTGCGGGCAGGGTCAGCATCACCACGCCGGCCAGCAGGCCGGCCAGGCCGGCGCCGATGGCTAGTTCACGGATGCGCATATCGCTGGCAAGGCATTCTTCATTGCCCGCATGGTAGCAGCACGGAGGCCGGCTAGATACGGCTCCAGTTGAAGCAGCCCGCCGGCACGCCCGCCCCGCTCACCAGAAGCGCGCCGTGCCGGTAGAAACCCCAGCGCCGCTCCTCAGGGACCGCGACCACCACCACGCCCATCGCCCGGTCGCTCCACACCAGGCGCGCATCGAGCGCGTCGAGCGCCGCGAACACTTCGCGCGGCCCGGCGCCGGGATGGAACACCACGGTGGCGAAGCCGGTCTGCGCCGGCGGCACCAGGGCCCAGGCGCCCGCGCCCGAGCTCAGGGCCAGCAGCGCCAGCATCGCGGCCGTGCCCTGCAGGCCGGGACCGCCGCCGCTGCGCCGCAGACGGAGGCCGAGCGCGAGCGGCAGCAGGCCGAACAGCGCCAGCCACAACAGGTCCCACAGCAGCGGATCGTCGCTGTCGACGCGGATGCGGTGGATCTGCAGCAGCCAGTGCGACAGCAAGGTGTCGACCACGTGCCAGAGGCCGAAGCCGACCAGCACCGCTCCCACCAGCGGCCAGCCCCACTGCCCTGTGCCGCGGCGGTGCAGGCGCCACAGGCCGGCCAGGCCGGCGAGCGCGATCACGTACATCAGCGCATGGAACCAGCCGTCCCACAGCACCTGCATGCGCAGGTCGTCGATGCCCGGCACCAGGCTGAGCAAATGGTGCCACTGCAGGATCTGGTGCAGCAGGATGCCGTCGAAGAAGCCGCCGAGCGCAAAGCCGAGCACGGCGCCCCAGCGGAACCAGGGTGTTTTCCACATCGGATCACCTCGCGTCGGAACGGGACGGCCAAGTATAGCCCGTCCGTTTTCAGGCGCCTGCACCCTACGCAAAGCCTAGCCGCGCCGGCTCCAGGCGATGCCGGCCGCCACCGCCGCCAGCCCGGCCGCGAGGAAGCCACCGGCCGACTGCAGGCTGGCGTCGCCGTGCAAGCCCACGGCATCCATCATGGCCATGCCCTTGGTCTGGATCATCACGTAGAAGCCGAACAGGAACAGGCCGAGGAACAGGCGCGGCGTGCGGCTCAGCTGCCCGAACAGGGCGGCGCAGCCGGACAGCGCCACCAGGCCACCCAGCAGAGCGAAGGCGCGCACCGGCTCCACGGGGCTCCAGCGCAGTGCGATCGGCCCCATGAACAGGAGGCCGAGCAGCAGCGCGGCCGCCCACTGGCGCAGGAAGCGGCGGCGGATCCCGCCCGGCACGGCGGCGCTCAGGCCCTCGCAGCCGGCGCTGCTGTCGCGCGTGGTGCTCTCGCTGCACAGGATGCCCCAGAACACCAGGGCGCCGGCCAGCAGGCCGGGCAGGACCACGCTTGGGAGCACTAGGCCGCCCACGAAGCAGGCGGCGAGCGCCAGGATCGCGCTTGGCGCCGACACCAGCACCAGGGCGGCATCGGCCAGCACCTGCCCGCCCGGGCCAGGGGTGCGCGCGGCCAGGCGCATCAGGGGCGTCACCAGCCGCGCCAGCGGACGCAGCCAGCCGTCGAGCAGGGCCAGGGGCGAACGGCGCCGGCGCGCCCTGCCGGCCTTGACGCGGTCCGGCGAGAAGCGGTGGAACAGCAGGACCGCCGGCAGCAGCGGCAGCAGGGCCAGCGCAGCCGACAGGAAGCGGTCGCGCACCATGGCCGTGGTCCACATCCATTGCGGCAGGGTGTGCGGCGGCAGCGCCGCATCGAAATTCATCATGCCGATGCCCAGGGCCTGCGTGTCGACCTGGCTGCGCAGGCCGTTCATGGCGTGCGCCAGGCCGGTGAAATCGAGCCAGGCCAGCGTGGACGCCGCGCCGCCCTCTTCCACCGCCGCGCCGAGCGACAGCATCGACATCCACACCAAGAAATACAGCAGGTCGCCGGCCTTGCCCATGAGCGGGCTCCAGCTGTCGCACAGGACGGCGCAGCTGGCGCAAAAGAAAGCCATGGGCAGCAGCAGCAAGCCATAGGTCTGCAGGTAGACCAGGACTTGTATCGGGCCTTCGCCGCGCAACAGGTGGCAGGCCAGGGTGGTGAGCATGAAAGCGCCAAGCAGCAGCACCAGCGAGCCGACCGCGCCCAGCCAGCGGCTGGCCACCAGCAGCGCGTCGCCGGCCGGGGTCGCGCCGATGACGCCGCCGATGCCGCTCCTCAGGTCTTCGCCGGTGCGCCCGCGCGCCAGGTAGAAGCCGGCAAGGCTGAACAACAGGGCGCCCATGACGGCGCTGCCCAGCGCCAGCGCCGAGCTGGTGTACAGCACGCGCGCACCGTCCACCACCAGCAGGCTGCTGCCGCTGCGGACATCGCTGATCATGGCCCAGGTGACCGCCACCACCGCCAGCACCGCCGCCAGGGTGGACAGGCGGCGCAGGCGCAGGCGCACCTCGTTGGCCGTCAGCAGCAACAAAGGGTGCGACCTCATGCCGCCTCCGCCTGCAAGGCATAGCGCTGCGCCATCAGGGCTTCTTCCAGGCTCGGTTCGGCATTGACCGCGCCCAGGCAGGGCAACTCGGGGTGGGCGATGCGCAGCAGCATGCGCCCTTCCTGGCGCTGGGCCTGCAGCACGTGCACGCGCTCGCGCAGCGCCGCATAGTCGGCGTCAAGCACGCTGGCGCTCCAGATCCGGCCGCGGGCATGCCGCAGGACCGCATCCGGCGTCTCGTGCGCCACCAGCCGGCCGGTGCGCATGATCGCCAGTTCGGTCGCGATGCTCTCCACGTCCGACACGATGTGGGTCGACAGGATCACCAGCTTGCCGAAGCCCAGCTCGGCGAGCAGGTTGCGAAAGCGCAGCCGCTCCTCCGGGTCGAGTCCGGCCGTGGGCTCGTCGACCACCAGGATGTCGGGGTCGTTCAGCAGGGCCTGGGCGATGCCCAGGCGGCGCTTCATGCCGCCGGAGAACGAGGCCGCGGGCCGGTGCGCCTGGTCGTGCAGGTTGACCAGCTCGAGCAGCCGGCGGATCCGCGCAGCGTCGCGCACGCCCTTGAGGGCCGCGAAGTACTGCATGAACTCGAACGCGCTCAGGTTCGGGTAGACGCCGAAATCCTGCGGCAGGTAGCCGAGGCGGCGCCGGATCGCGTCCGGCTTTTTCACGATGTCGCAGCCGTCGAACAGGATCTGGCCGCTGCTGGGGCGCGTCAAGGTGGCGATCATCCCCATCAGGGTCGACTTGCCGGCGCCGTTATGGCCGATCAGGCCGACCACGCCCTGGCCCAGGGACAGCGAGACGCCGTCCACCGCTTTCACGTCCTTGCCGAATTGTTTGCTTACCGCGTGCAGTTCCAGCATGTCTCCCCCTTCGCATTGTTGTTGGGGCGACTATAGGGAAGGCCTGGTGCCGGCTCCAGCCGTTTGCGACAAGCAGTCGAAAACAGGGGGCGAATGCCAAATGAGAAGGCGCTGTCAACCTTAACTATGGATGAGCGCGGAACTGCTGAGCTGCTTCCTGGTCGAATGCCTGTCACCACAGACGGGAACAACCATGCGCGCGCCGTATTTCAAGAAGTGGTTTGCCAGACTCCCTGCACTGAACCTGCCCCAGCGCCTGCAGACGCTGGCTGCCCTGCATCCCGCTGCCGGGCTGGACCAGGTGATCGCCCTCATCGGCCAGATCGGCGGAGCGTCGCGTCGCTGCCCCAGCTGCGCCTGCGAACCTTACTACCAGCATGGGCAAGCGAACGGCTTGCAGCGCTACCGCTGCCGCGCCTGCGGTCGCACCTATAACGATCTGAGCGGCACGCCGCTGGCGCGGCTGCGGCTACGTGAAAAATGGCTCGATTACCTGGGCACCGTGCTCGACTCGAAATCGGTGCGCGCAGCCGCCAGCGAGATCGGCGTGCACCGCAACACCGCTTTTCGCTGGCGGCACCGTTTCCTGGAGGGCCCCAGGCATGCCCAGCCGACGCCCCTGGGCGGCATTGCCGAGGCTGACGAAATGTTCATGCTGGAGTCGCAGAAAGGCGCGCGCAAGCTGGACCGCCCAGCACGCCGGCGTGGCGGCCGGGCCAGCAAGCGCGGCATTTCACGCGAGCTCGACTGTATTCTGGTGGCGCGCGACCGCAGTGGCCAGACCGTCGATGCCGTGGTCGGCCGTGGCGCCTTGACGGTTGCGCAGCTGGAGCGCCATCTGCTGTCCCGGCTCGACCGGCAGGTGCTCTTGGTCAGCGACGCCCATGCGGCGTATCGCCGTTTCGCCCGCAAGCATGGCATTGCACACCAGGCGGTGAACCTGCGTGCGGGCGTGCGGGTACGCCGCGCCGTTGCCGGAGCCATCCATGTGCAGAATGTGAATGCCTACCACCAGCGCTTCCGGCAGTGGTTGAGCCGCTTCCGCGGAGTAGCTTCGCGCTACCTGCCGAACTACCTGGGCTGGCGCCGGGCGCTCGATGGCGGACGGATCACGACGGTGGAGCAATTGCTGCGCCTCTCGATCGGAGTCATCCATAGCTAAGGAGGACAGCGCCAATGAGAATCGATTTTATTCCCTATGCATATGTGTCATTTTGGTGAAATTTGAAGAGAAACTGAATTTCCGGTTTGCAACAGGAATATAATGGTTTGAATCAAAAAGACGGATTTTCAGCTGTCCCGAGACCTTTCCATGCCCTCATCCCTCTCCCGATCACTGGCGCGCTCGCGTAGTTTCGTGCTCGCCGCGGCGCTGTGCATGGTGTCATCCCTTGCAACCGGCGCAGAGGCGGACACCTCTGTGCCGCTGGCGCAGCGGCTGTCGGAAATCCGTGAGCTCAACAAGTACGTGCCAGAGCGCGCTCTGCCGCTGCTGCTGGCGGCCGAGCCGGAGGGACGGGCGGCGCCTCTCGCCCAGCGCATCGAATTCCTCAATCAGCTATCGCACGGCTACTACGGTCTCGGTAAACACGAGGCCGCCGAGACCGTGTCCAACGAGCTGGTGGCCCTTGGGCGCCGTTACGGCGCCGATGAAGCGATTGCCAAAGGGTTGCTAATCAAGGGATACATGGCTTATCGTCGTTCCGAGCTGGCGCAATCGCATCGTTATCACTGGGAGGCCGAACGGCTCGCTTATCGGACGAATAATATCGAGCTGCAAGTCCGCGCCACGATTTCTGGGGGTGAATCGTATGCGGAGGAAGGAAACTTCCCAAAAGCGCTCGAACGCCTGCAGGCCGCAGTGGCACTGGCGCGCAAGCATGGCGATCCGACCCAGATCGTCATGTCGCTCAACGCGCTGATTCGCCTGTACACGCAGATGCGCGCGTATGACAAGGGTTTCGAAGCGCTGTCCGAAGCCATCGAAGCTGCGCGCAAAACCGATTCGCCGGGGCGCATGGCAACCCTCAAGCACGCGGAGTATGGCCTGGCCGTGGACACCGGTCAGTATGCGCGCGGCCTGAAGGCGCTGCTAGATAGCCTGGCGATCGAGCGCTCGCTCGGCGCCGAAGCAATGGTGGCGCGTACCCTGGTCAACCTGTCGGACTGCTACCTGAAACTGCGCGACTACCGCGATGCCGCGCGCTTCGCGGAGCAGGCCATCACGGCGGCGCGCGCGCTGAACAACGCCGGGCTGGAAGCGACCGCACGCCTGAACCTGGGCCAGGCCTATCTGGCCACCGGCCGCCTGGAGGAAGGCAAGCGCCATATCGAAGCCGGCATGAGCGCCTACGAGAACCTGGGCGACCAGCCGCAGCTGCAGGCCGTGCTGGTGGAATACGGCCAGGCGCTCGAGCGCGCCGGCGACCTGGCCGGCGCGCTGCGTGCCTACCATCGCGAACGCAGGATTTCGAACGAGCTGTTCGAGAAGCGCCGCCAGCGCGCCGTGCTCGACCTGCAGGAGAAATACGAGACCGAGAAGAAGCAGCGCGAGATCGAGCTGCTGCGCAGCGAGAACCAGGTCAACCACCTGCAGCAGCGCGTCTGGTGGCTGCTGGCGGCGGTGTTCGCCCTGGCATCGGTCGTGGTCGGCCTGCTGTACCGCAAGGTGCGCCAGGCCAACGCCAAGCTCCACGAGAAAAACAAGGAACTCAAGCAGCAGAGCGTGCGCGACCCGCTGACCGGGCTGTACAACCGCCGCCACTTCCTGGACACCATGCTCCGCATGCCGCAGCCGGAGACGCCGGTGGAGGCCGCGGCGCCCGAACAATGCGGTGCATTGTTCCTGCTGGATGCCGACCACTTCAAGCACATCAACGACACCTGGGGCCACGCGGCGGGCGACGCGGTGCTGACGGCGATTTCCGCCAGCCTGCGCGAGATCCTGCGCGAGACCGACATGATCGTGCGCTGGGGCGGCGAGGAATTCCTGGCCTTCCTGCCGTCGATCCCGCGTGCGGGCCTGGACGAAGTGGCGCAGCGCATCCTGGACGGCGTGTCGGCGGTGAGGATCGCGCACGGCGGCCAGACCCTGAGCGTGAACGTGTCGATCGGCTTCGTGCCCTTCCCGCTGAGCTGCGGCGGGGTGCTGCTGCCATGGGAACGCGCGGTCAACCTGGCGGATATGGCGCTCTACCTGGCCAAGGCGCACGGACGCAACCGCGCCTATGGCCTGCAGGGCTTCGGCGATGCGTCGCAGGTATGCGTGGAAGAGATCGAGCAGAACCTCGAACAGGCCTGGCGCAAGGGGCAGGTCAGGATGTCGACCGTGCTGGGGAGCCAGGCTGACTTGCGCGCCAGCGCCTGAATACCTGAAACGTCCCGCTGCGACGCTGCGCACGATAGATAAGCTTGTTCCAAAAAGCGCGTCGCCCCTCTACACTGGCATATTTACCAGCGAGCGCGCCTTGCCCTCCTCCCATGCTCGCCTCGCTCCTTTCGCCTTTCCACAGCATCGACACGACCCGCAAATCCCTGCGCTATGGTATCGCCCTCGCCCTGTTCGCCCTGGCGCTATGGGTACGCTTCCTGTTGATCGGCGTACTGCCCGCGCGCGGATTTCCCTTCCTTTCCTTTTTCCCCGCTGTCCTGCTGGCGGCCTGGCTGACCGGACTGGGACCCGGCCTGCTGGTCGCCGCCTTGAGCACGGTCGCTGCATGGGCATTCTTCATGGGACCTCCCGTAGCCCTGCACCTGATGCCGAAGAGCGACCTGATCGCCCTGGTATTCTTCGCCGGGATCCTGGTCATCGACTGCATCGTCATCCACCTCATGACCAAGGCGATGCGCCAGCTGCGTGCGAAGGGGGAAGAGCTGCGCGCCAGCCAGAGCGAACTGATGGCGCGCGAAGCGGAACTGCGCGAAGCGGACCGCCAGAAGGACGTATTCCTTGCCACGTTGGCACACGAGCTGCGCAATCCGCTGGCGCCGATCCGCACGGCCGCCCAATTGATCAGCGCCTCGTCGCGCGACGCCGGGATCGGGCGCGCCGCCGCCGTCATCGACCGCCAGAGCAGACAGCTGACGCGTCTGGTCGACGACTTGCTGGACGTTTCGCGCATCCACACCAGCAAGCTGCACCTGCGCCCGTCGCATATCGATTTACGCCAGGTACTGGACAGTGCGATCGAGACCTGCCAGCCCATGATCGACACCGGCCAGCATGCGTTCAGCGCCACCATCCCCGCGTTCGCGTTACCGGTCCGGGTCGACGCGGTCCGGATCGCGCAGTGCGTGTCGAACCTGCTGCACAATGCCTTCAAGTTTACCCCGCCGGGCGGACGCATCGCGCTGGCCGTCGAGTTGCGCGGCGCCGAGGCCGTACTGGTCGTCAGCGACAACGGCCGCGGTATCTCGGCCGCCATGCTGCCGCGTCTGTTCGAATTGTTCAGCCAGGAACATGCCAGCGGCATGCATGGCAACAGCGGGCTCGGGCTTGGGCTGGCGCTATCGCATCACCTGGTTGCGGCCCACGGCGGGAGCTTGACCGCCGCCAGCGATGGGGCCGGACAGGGAGCGCGTTTCGAGCTGGTTCTTCCGCTCGCCGAAGCCATCCCGGCCGCCGCACCGTCCACCGATGCCATCCATTGCGGCCCTGCCGGAAGCCGGATCCTGATCGTCGACGACAATGTTGATTCGGCACAGATGTTGCAAGCGCTACTCGAATCCGAGGGGCATACCGTCGCGCTAGCCCATGACGGTGCGAGCGCCCTCGCCACGCTCGGAGGCTGGCGGCCAGACGTCATGTTTCTCGACATTGGCTTGCCCGATATTTCGGGATACGAGGTCGCCATCCGCGCCCGCGAGTCGGGACTGCTCGATGAACGTACGCGGCTGGTGGCGCTGACGGGTTGGAGCGACGAGCTTGCGCGCGCCAGGTCGGCGGCGGCCGGGATCGAACATCACCTGAACAAACCCGTCGCGTTCGACGATGTGCTGTCGCTCCTGCCGGGCCACCACGCACATGTCGACAAGGCGGCGTTTGCCTGAGAACGACGCGGCCCGTCGGTTCAGTCGACCACGTCCTGGATCTTTTCTCCCGCGTTCTCGACCTTCTTGCCGACTTCCTCGGTAGCCCGCTTCAGGCCGCCCTTGGCGTCGCGGGTGGCATCCACGACCTTCTCGCGCGCCTCTTCGGTCGCGCGGTCGACCTTGGCCAGTTCCTGGTCCACTTGGCGCGAGACCTTCGCACCGGCCTCGTCCAGCGCCTTGCCGGCGCGCTGGGCCGGCCCCATCGCTTCCTCGTCACGGCTGCAGCCTGCCAGCGCGGCAAGCAGCAACAGCGTGCTCAACATGCTCGTTTTCATCGTTGACTCCAGCTGTCTGCTTGCCGGCCAGCATACACCGGTGCCGAAAAACGTGGCTGACGCTTGGCTCGGATAGCCGCTCACTCGTTGCGGGAGGGATCGGCCAGCGGGTGCTCGCGCTCGTCGACGATCTCCAGCCGCAGGGCGCGGGTCTGGTCGTCCTCGCCCCAGCGCTTGGTGAACACGGCCAGCCTGGCCAGCGCCTTGTCGTAGGCGCGCGCCCGCCGCAGTTTCTTGATCGCGCCGGAGGCGTCAAGCCAGGCCCTGGCGCGCTGCTCGGCGCGCGTGCAGTCGGCGGCCGCCTTGTTGAGCGACTGCTGCACCTGGCGCAGCTGCTCGGGCGTGGCGCGGGTGCTGCGCAGCGCGATCAGTTCGTCCTGCGCGTCCCTGGCCTTGCACTCGACGGCCAGCGCGACCGCACGTTCCATGCGCCGCTCGATGCGGCTGCCCTCCGGGCGCACCATGACCCAGATCAGCCACAGCGCCGCCAGCGCGGCGATCCACCAGCGCAGCCGGATCGGCGCGCGCCGCGGTGGCTGGGCCGGCGTCGGACCCGCTGGCGCAGCGCGGCCGACGCCGGGTGGCGGCGGAATGCCGGGTCCGGACTGCGGCTGCGATGGCGGCCGGGCCGGCCCTTGGGCCTGGGACTGCTGCGGCGCCGAGCCTGCGGCCGGGAGCGGAGGCGGCGGCGCGGTCGGCGCCGGCGTCGGGGCGACCGTCGGCACGGGCGGCGGTGCGGCAGTCGGCGCCGCCGCCGGCGGTTTCGCCAGCACCGGCGTCACCGGCTGGACGGCCTGCTGCGCCGTGCCGCACCAGGGACAGAAATTCACCCGCCTCGGCATCAGGCGCCCGCAGTGCGGGCCGATGCAGCGGTAGACCGCGTCGTCTTGCACTGTGCCGTCCTTCATTCGGGATCCGGAATGCCGTCGCCGCTGCTACCCGGGACATCGTCCGGATCGGGAATCGCGTCGCCCAGCACCGCCGCCAGTTCAGGCAGCGCACCGACCGTGCTCCACTTGTCCAGCTTCGGGTTCCAGGCCATGTTCCAGGCGCGCGTCGCCCCGTCGATCTCTCCCCGCGCCGCCTGGCGCGCGATCTCGTCGATCGTGAAGGGGCCGCGCTGGGCGCCCTGCACGAACAGCTTGTAGCGTGGCCCATCCGCCTGCCCCACGGCGTTTACCACCGGCGCGGCCTTGGCCAGCTCCACCGCCGCCGCGGCGCGTCCCTGCAGCACCGCGGCCGCATGCGCGTCGCTGTGCAGGTACTGCGGCAGGATCACGCGCTTGTCCACCGGCCGCTCGACCTCCCAGCTGTAGGCGTCGCTGGCGGAATCCGGCACCGCCTCGGTCCACCCCTGGATGCTGCCGAGCGCGGTCTCGATCTGGCTCGACGACAGCGTCGGGTCGAGCGCGGCGGCGCGCCGGATCCACCCGTCGTACAGGCGGCGCGCGGTGATGTTCGGCAGCGAAGGCGACGGCAGCTGGGCGCCGGTCTCGTCCACCTCCAGGCGCGGCTCGTAGACGCGCAGCTGGTAGTAGCGCATCAGGGCCGCCAGCAGCACCAGCTGGTGCGGCCCCACGTTGGCCAGGCGGTGGCGCACTGCTTGAATAACCCCGTCGCGGTAGTACGGCGGCAGCCCGTTGGAGCGGATCGCAAATTCGTTGCCGATCTGGAGCCACTCGCCCGAACCCGGCTCGACCTCGAACAGGTACTGGCCGCGCGGCTGGAAGCTGGCCTCGCGGTCGCCCAGGTCGACCTTGCGGCGGATGACGCCGAGGGCGATCGCCTGCAGGAACCATTCGTAGTCGTCGGCCAAGCGGTTCAGTTCATCCATCGAGGGCGACAGCGGATGGCGGAAGCGCGTGGCGTCGAAATGCAGGTGGGTCGGGATCTTCGGGTTCTCGATCTGGTACGAGGCGCGCCAGGTCGGCAGGCCGCGCAGCACGGTCATCGGGTAGCCCGAGAGCTCGATGTAGCACACCGCCTTGCCGGAAATCCCGGTGTTCACGACCGACAGCAGGTCTCCGTGGAAGTAGCCGGTGGGCACGGCGGCGCGCAGCTCGCCCTCCATCTTGCGCCAGGCGCTCACGTCCCCAACGCCGATGAAGCACTTGAACTGGTCGGCATTCGGCGTGAACTCGGCCGAGAAGCGCGCGTTCACCCAGGGCATGGCGCTGCGGATCCACTCGGCGAACACGCGCTGGCGTTCCTGGGGCGTCATGCTGTTCAGGCGCTCCAGCAGCGGGTCGCCAGGTGCCGGCTGCTCCAGCTCCTGGGTCGACAGCTGCAGCTGGGCGCGGCGGAACAGCTTGAGCAGCAGGTCGGCGCGCAGGCGCTCGTCGCCCAGCTGCGGGAACAGGCGTGCCGAACCGCCGAATTCCAGCAACACTTCCTCGCTCCAGCTGCTCACGTCGCTGCTCAAGCGCACCGGCGGCGGCAGCGTGTCGCTGGCCAGCTTGATGTAGGTGGCGTGCTCCTGGCGCGCATCGGCGCGCAGCTGGCTGATGCGCTGGTCGGCGGCCACCAGCATGGCCGCCACCATCCGCCGGCCTTCCTGGAATTCGCCGGCGACGCCGGTCCACTGGGCATTGCCGTGCTCGTCGGGCGCCTGCGGTTCGCCCAGCCAGGCTGACATATTGCGCATCACTTCGATCGACTGGTTGGCGGCGACCGCCAGCAGGTGGAAGCGCAGGTAGTCGGCGATGTCGCGCTTGAGGTGGTTCATGACTTCGCGCGCCTGCGGCTCCTTGCCAAACATGCGGCCGGCGGCCTGCGACAGGTTGTTCAGCGATTCTTCCACCTGGCGCGTGCGCAGCGCATCTCGGATGTCGCGGTAGCGGCGGCCGTTGCGCTCGGCGTTGGCGATGTCGCGCTGCGACAGGCGCGCCTTGACCTGTTCCAGCAGCGAGAGCACGAATTCCAGGCCACCCTGCTTGCGGTCGTCCAGCAAGGCGTACAGGCGCTCGCGCACGCGGGTCTTCTGGCGCGCCGTGACCTCGCTCGTGTGGCGCTTGATGCGGTCTTCGCTGGTCTCGGCGGTGGCGCCGGCCTCGCGGATGGCGTCGCGTTCCAGCTGAGGCAAGAGTTCGGCCACCTTCTCGCGCCACTGGCGGATGTCGTAGGAGGCCATGATGCGGTCGACTTCCAGCTGCACCTTGCTCTCGACGCGTTCGAGCAGCAGGCGCCCGTCCTTGTCGAGCAGCAGGGTGCCGGTGAGCGCATATTCCGGGAAGGGCGTGACGTCCACGGTGCCCTTGCGGAAGTCGGGGAAGATGTCGAAGGGCCGCTCGGCCATGTCCATCTGCTCGCGCATGAAGCTGTCGCGTTCCGCGTCGCCGGCGCGCCGCGCATTGCCGTCGCTGCCGGCCAGGCCGAAGAAGGCCTTGACCATCAGCCCGGCCAGCTCGTAGGCGCGGATGTCGTCGCGCAGGCTTTGCTGGGTATCCAGCACGGACTGGCCGAAGGCCGAATACACCTTCGAATAGGACAGGCGCATGTCGCCGAAGCGCTGCTCGGGCACGCGCGGGTTGTAGGGACCGAGCTTGTGCTGCTGCTGGTTGACCGCCACCGAACGCTTGCGGTTGGCGAAATCGGCCGACGCGAAATCTTCGAACAGGGTGTCGGCCACCATCTGGTACACGTCCTTCACATCCAGCGTGGCCTTGTTGGCGAGGTTGGCGGTATCGACGAAATACACGTCGTCGTAGGGCGCGCCGCGCCCGGTGATGCTGTCCGGGTCCATCCAGTGGACCTGCGCGTTCATGTCGCGCATGGCCGTCTCCAGCTCCATCAGGGTGGCGTAGGCATTGGCCTCGGTGCGTTCCTTGTTGGCCTTGGCGAAGCCGCCCGGCATCAGGAGCACCAGGTCGACCTGGCTATCCGACACTTCCTGGCGCGCGATGGCTTTCGACAGCCAGCCCAGGTCCAGCACGCTGCCGGCGCCGGTGCCGCCCGCGCAGGAGGCGATGACGACGATGCGGAACTTCGAGGTATCGACCTGCAGGCCGAGGCGCTGGTAATTCTCCTTGCGCTCGATGCCGGCGTTGCTGCCCAGGGAATTCAGGGCGCCCTTGATGCGTCCCCTCAGCTTGGGGTACTTGTCGAACAAATAGAGCCGCGCCAGCGCACGGATCTGTCCCGCCCCTTTCGAGGGATCGATGCCGAGCGAACGCAGCTTTTTCGGGCGCAGCGGCATCCAGCTTTCGATCAGCGGGAAGCGCGCCAGGCTGTCGTCGGACTCGTGATATTGCGGCAGGTCGAGCGGTTCGACCAGGCGTTCCTCGTCGGTGAGCTTGACCAGTTCGTACCAGGGATCGGTGCGCTGCGACTTGCCCTCGTCGATGACGGCATTGTTGTCCAGGTCGAAGTGCAGGAAGCGCGCCACCGGGAAGTCGGCGATCGACTCGACCCGGGTCGGATTGTGCCGGTTCCAGACCGCCGACAGGATGCGGCGGCGGATGCGCATCATGACTTCCATGCCGGTGCCGCCGGCGCCGATGAACAGCGTCGGGCGCAGGTCGACCTTGAGCTCCGCTTTCGCGTTCAGGGCTGCTGGGTTGGGAAAATCTGCCATGTCGTTCTCTTTGAAGGATTACCGGCGGCCGATGAACAGGGCTGCGACCAGCGCCACCAGGCCCACCGCCACCAGGGGGCCGGTGACGGCAAAGGTCAGGAATTTGCTGGCGTTGATGATGGCCAGGACCGCGGCGGCCGAGATGAAGCCCAGGCCGACGAACAGCAGCCAGCCGGCGCTGCCCGCCGAGGAAGGGGCGACGCGCCGCACCACCAGGTGGTGCACGTAGGCGTTGCGGACGAAGAAGTACACCACCAGCAGGATCACGAACACCACCGCGCCGATCGCCAGGTCGCGCGTCGAGGTGTCGGTGGCCGGCACGGGCGCTGACGTCGTCCCGGGCACCACCTCGACCGGGCGGCCGGCGGTGTCCGGTTGGGTCTGGGGCAGCGAGTCCTGGGGCGAGGCCGATTCTTCCGGCAGCTTGAAGCCGGGATCGGCGGGCGACGGGGCGGATGGTGTCTGGGTTCCTTGCATCGGGTTTCCTTTCATTGTTATTGTTAGCGGCCGAGCCGCACCTGCGCGCCCTCGCGCAGGTCTGTCAACTGATGGCCGAACAGCGTGGTTTTCAGCATCGCCACCTGGGCGCCGGCCCTGTCGTAGATCGGTTGCGTGGTACCGGGACGGGCGCGCATGGTGCGCAGCTCGTCCTCGACGGTGACCTGGGCAACGCGCGGCCGCCCGTAGGCCCAGGCGGCTGCCCCGGCCGCAGCCAATAACGCCGCCGCCAGGCCGCCCAGGGCCGCCAGCGGTCCCATGCCGTAATGGACCCGCACTTCGAGCGGCAGCACTGCGGTCGAGGCCTGCACGGTCGCGGGCGGCGTGAAGATGTCGGGCAGCGGGTCGCCCGGGAACAGGGCCGCCATGCGCTGGCGGAAGTCCTGCGACAAGGCGAGGCGCTGGTTCGCCAGGTGCAGCTCGATGCGGCCCGGCAGCACGTAGGCCGAGCCGGCCGACTTGAGCGCCTCCATCGACCATTTGTCGGGCAGCTGCGCCACCGGCAGTTGCATGGTCGAGCCGAGCGGCAGCAGCTTGCCCGGCGCCAGGTTCTCCACCCTGCTGCTGGCCAGCTTGATCGGACGATCCTCGCCGCCCAGCATCGAGCGCGCGCCGAGGGTGGCCGAGACGATGGTGTACGGGTACATCGCGTTTTCAAGATTCCAACGCACGCTGGCCCTGGGAGTGCGCGCATCCGGGTCGACGTCGGCGCGCAGCGCGCCTCCGGGCGCCTGCGAGAACGACACGCCCGGCGCATCCTCCACCTGGGCCGGTACGAGGCGCACGGTGTCGCGGTCGAGCGGTTTCAGGCGCGCCGGCTGCTCGGTGATCACGCGGGCGATGCGGCCCGAAGCCAGCAGGCCGTCGAGCGCCCGGCTGCCCTCCTTGCCGACCGCGAAGGCATACACCATCAACCCGTTGGCCTGGTAGTGCTTGCCCTGGACCGGCATGCGCAGCGGGAAGGCCACCACCTTGTCGATCGCCCGCCCCTTGTGGATCAGCTCATAGAACTCGCGATTGCGCGCGGCCGTGGCCTGGTCGTTGTTCGGGCTGTTCCGGTTGTTGGTCACCAGCCAGACGATGCCCGGCTTGCCGCCGAGCGCCGTCGTGATGGCCGCCTGCACCGCTTCGCCGAGGTCGGTGTCGGCCAGCGCGCTGCTGTTCGGCTTGCGCGCGGTGTCCAGGTTCGCCAGCGCGCCGCCCACGCGGCTGCGCACCGTCTCATCAATCGCTTTCATCGACAGCAGCGCCTTCGGTGACGGCGCGCCGGGCAGCGACTGGTTGAAGGCGGCCAGCACCAGCGCGTCGCCCGGCTGCACGACGGCGCCGGCCAGGGCGCCGACGAGCGGCTTGAACTGGCTCTTCGGGTCGCTGTAGAAGGGTTCCATCCAGCCCGAGTTCTGCACCAGGAAGACATGCGGCGTCGCCCACGCACCCGCCATGGCGAACAGCGCCGCCAGCGCGGCAAGCAGGTGCTTGAAACGCGCCCTCATGCCGGCTCTTCCAGGCGCCAGCCGCGCATCGCATTCCAGTCCGGATGGTGCAGCCACAGGCAACCGTCGTAGACGAAAGGCACGCATTCCAGAGGACGCGACAGGCGCACCACTTCGTCGAGGATCACGTTGCGGCGGCCGATCCATTCGACCGTGGTGCGGGCGATCGTGCGCTCTCCCAGCGCATCCTCGGCGCGGCCGGTGACCTTGTGCATGCGCAGCACCAGGCCGCTCGGCTGGCTGCGGTTGTTGTTGAAGGCGCGCAGCAGCGGCAGCACCAGGGTTTCGTCCTGGTTCAGGTCTTCCACGTGTTCACCCGACCAGGGCTCGTCGAGCACCGGGTGGCCGCGCCGGAACAGGAAATTGGCGAAGCCCAGGCGCGCGCCGTCGATCGGCGCCGTCTCCGGCCGCTCGCTGCCGAGTTCGAGGAAGGAGTAGCCTTGGCCGTCATGGCCGATGTGCCACAGGCGGCCGTCGCGGCTCTGGGTCGGCCCGCCGAAGGCCAGGCGCGGCTGCCAGCCCGGCGGCCAGGGCGTGAACAGCGGCGGCTCGCCCGGACGCCAGGCCAGCTGCCCCTGCTCGTGCAGCCAGAACAGGCGGCCGTCGTAGCCGATCGGACGCGACCAGCCGCTTGCGGGAACGTCGGGACAGGCGAATTCCTCGACCGCATCAAGATCGATGCGCGCGCTCCACAGGCGTACCGCGCCGTCCGGCGCCACCAGGCAGGCGATGTGGCGGCGCATGGCGCCGGGGGCCGCAACGACCGGCGCCTGCAGCACGGGTTCGAGGCGGTAGGTTTCGCTGACAGGATTGATCCACAGGCGCTGCAAGCCCGCGTTGGTCGGCACGATGGCGACTTCGCCGCGGCGCGGCTCCAGCACCGGCAGCCATGCATAGCTGGACGCCGTGAAGGCCAGGCTGGCCGCGCCATCGTCCGGCGCCATCACGTGCCACAGGCCAGCCACCGGATCCCAGTACTGCAGCACGCCGCGGGTGTGCGCCAGCGCCAGCAGGCGCTGCTCGGGAAAGCCGTAGTGGGCGGCGGCGAACACGCAGTAGGCGTTGGGCGGCGTCGGCATGCTCAGGTCGCAGCGGCCGGGGTGCGGCGCGGCCGGACGTTCCTCCAAGCTGTCGCCGAGCGGCAGCGACGTGACCGGCAAGCCATGCGGCACATGGCGCGGCAGCATGGCGTCGGCGCCCGGACCCCACCAGCCGGGCTGGCGCGAAGGCGTGCCGGGGAGGCGTTGCAAGGGCTTGCCGCAGTTGGGGCAGAAAACGAAACCTTCGGGGTAGATGGGCGCGCAGCCGCAGCTGGTCGGCAGCGAGGCGCCGAGCAGGCGGGCAACGTCGGGCAGGCGGCCGGGCGCGTGGGCCTGCCAGTCGATGCGGCCCAGCCCCTCGCTGGCCAGCAACGCAAACTGTCCCTGCTCGTCTTCCTGCCAGACACTGGCAGGCGTTTCCCATCGGTATGTCATTCTCGCCTTTTCGCCCAAATAATTGATCAACATCTAGCCTGATGGGGCAGTTGTTGTTGCTCAAATCATAGCGCCGGGCACTGCCGCGCGGCGCGCCGTACACGGGGTAGCGTGCCCTGACACCTGAAGGATCAATAGACGAGCCAAAAACGGGCTGAAGCGCGGAACTTTTGGCCAACGTACCTATGGGACACCTCGCAAAAACGTAGCGAGCGGCGGCAATGGTGGTCGAGAAGCGCAGCTGTACGAGGAGTACAGCGAGCATCGCAGACCGCCAGTGCAACGCGCAGTAGTTTTTGCGAGGTGTCCGTATAATGGCGGCGATTTTGCTTCGATTTCCGTCCAACATGCATACCCCAGTTTCGCCAGACCTTCCCCTTCCCCCGCACGCCGTCGACGCCGCCACCGCGCACCTGCGCGACATCCTGGCGCTCGCGCTCGAACACGGCCCCGGGCAGCGGGCGCTGGTCGTCTACGACGAACGCACTCCCCTGTCGCGCGCCCTGACCGAGGCTTACCGCCGCAACCTGGGCGAGGCAAGTTTCATCGACTTCGACAGCGCCACGCCGGAGGCGGTGCTGGCGGCCTTTCGCGCGATGGGGCCGAAGGACCTGGTGGTGCTGGTGCAGTCGACCAACTTCCGCCTCGACGGCTTCCGCATCCGGGTCGAGCTGTTCAAGCTGGGGCTGAAGGTGATCGAGCACGTGCACCTGTCGCGCATGCCGGGCCCGCAGTCGGAGCACTACATCGAAGCGCTGGCCTACGATCCGGCCTACTTCCGCAGCACCGGGCGTGCGCTCAAACGCCGCATCGACGCGGCGCCGCATGGGCGGGTCGAGGGCGGCGGCGAGACCCTGCATTTCAGCTCGGCCTTCGAGCCGGCCAAGCTGAACGTGGGCGACTACAGCGAGATGAACAACGTCGGCGGCCAGTTCCCGATCGGCGAAGTGTTCACCGAGGCGCTCGACCTGGAAGCGGTGCACGGCCGGGTGCAGGTGCACGTCTTCGGCGATACCAATTACCGCTCCAACCATCCGGACGTGCCGGTGACCCTGGTCGTCGAGCGCGGGCGCGTGGTCGGCACCGAGAACGCGACGCCGGCTTTCCAGGAAGTGCTGGACAAGATTACCCTTGATGAAGGCGAGGTCTGGGTGCGCGAGCTGGGCTTCGGCCTGAACCGGGCCTTCACGCGCGCGCGCCGCGTGGACGACATCGGCACCTACGAGCGCATGTGCGGCATCCACCTGTCGCTCGGCGCCAAGCACGGCGTCTACCCGAAGCCGGGCTTCAAGCGCAAGGACGCACGCTACCACATCGACGTGTTCGCGGTCACCGATGCCGTCTACCTGGGCGAGGAACGTGTTTACGCGGAGGAAGGATGGATTTGTAACAACTAGTTTTTCTTCGCACCACAAGTGCTACCATGGTTCGTTTGCAATTGTTTCGTAGGGCGTTCTATGGCAGCAAATGCACTAAGCTGCGTCGATGAAATCCAGGCAATCGGCGCGGTGCCGAAGATCCTGGAAACCGTCGCCGCCATGACCGGCCTGCGCTTCGTGTGCATCGCCCACGTCACGCAGGATTCCTGGACCACCTGCGCGGTACTCGACAAGCTCGAATTCGGGCTCAAGCCCGGCGACCCGCTCGATGTCACCACCACCTTGTGCGAGGAAGTGCGCGATACCGGCGCCGCCGTGATCATCGACCACGTACGCGAAAGCGCGCAGTACTGCGAGCACCACACCCCGCGCATCTACGGCTTCCAGAGCTACTTCTCGATTCCGGTATTCCGTCCCGACGGCCAGTATTTCGGCACCCTGTGCGGACTCGATCCGGAACCTGCCCGGCTTACCGATGCCGTCACCGTTTCGACCCTGCAGTTGTTCGCCGAACTGATCGCCAAGCAGCTGGAAGGAGAACGCTCGCTGGGCGAAGCACGCGCCGCCCTGCTGGACGAACGCGAGACGGCCGAGCTGCGCGAGCAGTTCATCGCCGTGCTCGGGCATGACTTGCGCACCCCGCTCGGCTCCGTGCTGTCGGGCACCGAGATCCTGTTGCTGAAGCACCAGGATCCGTCCACCCGCCAGGTGGTCGAACGCATCCGCCGCAGCACCCGGCGCATGGCGGCCCTGGTCGAGGACGTGGTCGACTTCACGCGCGGCCGCATGGGCGGCGGCATCGCGCTCGACCTGCGCATGGTGAAGGGCGCCGACCTGCGCCTGTACGACGTGGTGGACGAACTGTCCGGCGTCTACCCGGAGCGCACCATCGACACCGCGATCCAGCCCGGCATGTCGCTGCACTGCGACCCGGAGCGGCTGTCGCAGCTGCTGTCCAACCTGCTGAAGAACGCCCTGGTGCACGGCAGCGCGCATCATCACGTATTCGTGGTCGCCCACGTGCGCGAGGGCCGCTTCACGCTGCGCGTCACCAATGGCGGGCCGGACCTGAGCCCCGCCGTCATCGCCCAGTTCCTGAAGCCCTACTGGCGCGCGGCTTCGCGCGCCGGCAGCGAAGGCCTGGGACTCGGCCTGTACATCGTCGACCAGATCGCGCGCGGCCATGGCGGGACGATCGACATCGGCTCGAGCGCCGGATCGACCTCGTTCACCTTCACGATGCCGGCGGAAGCCCGGGCTTGAGAAGGCGCTTGCGCCGCCTGCCGTATTTACCGATACTGTTGCTGATGAGGTAACTCGACAACAGTCTAGGGAGACGGCATGGACGCAAGGTGGATGGTGCGCGGATTCGCGGCACTGGGTATGAGCATGCTGGCGTGCTTGCCTGCACAGGCACAGGACGCGGAGTCCATCGCGCGCATCGAACGCGGCCTGCGTCCCGCCGTGGCGATCCAGGACGCGAAACTCGAAACCCGTACGCTGGCCGCCGAGATGGCGCGCCTGAACGTGCCGGGCGTGAGCGTCGCCGTCATCCGCGGCGGCAAGATCGCCTGGGCCAAGGGCTATGGCGTGACGCACGCGAACGGCGCCCCGGTCACCCCGCAGACCCTGTTCCAGGCCGCCTCGATCAGCAAACCAGTGGCGGCCATGGCGGCCATGAAGATGGTCGAAGCGGGCCAGCTCGAGCTCGACGCCGACATCAACACCGTGCTCACCAGCTGGAAGCTGCCGCCGGGCCCCGCCAAGCGCCCGGCTACTTTGCGCCAGCTGCTGTCGCACACGGCCGGCACCACGGTCTCGGGCTTCCGCGGCTATGCGGCCGGCGCGCAGGTGCCGACGCTGCAGCAGGTACTGGATGGCGCAGCGCCTGCGAACAGCGGACCGGTACGCATCGAAGGCATGCCCGGCGAGGCCTGGAATTATTCGGGCGGCGGCTACACCGTAGTGCAGCAGGCCATGATCGACCGTTCCGGCCGGCCCTTCGACACGCTGATCGAAGAGACGGTCCTCAAGCCGCTCGGCATGAGCGACAGCAGCTTTGCCCAGCCGCTGCCCGGCGCCTTGCTGGCCCGCGCCGCCCTGCCCCACTCCGAGAACGGCAAGCCCACCGCGGGCGGCGCCCACACCTATCCCGAGCTGGCGGCCGCCGGCATGTGGACGACGCCGACCGACCTTGCGAAGTTCGCGCTTGCGCTGCAGCGCGGCGCGGGCGGCGCCGACGGCGTGCTGTCCACGACCATGACGCGCACGATGCTGCGTCCGGTGATGAACAACTATGCGCTCGGCCTGCACATCGACGGCAAGGCGCCGCAGCACGCTTTTTCCCACGGCGGCAGCAACATGGGCTACCAGAACACGCTGTACGCCTACGTCGCGCGCGGCGACGGCGCGGTGGTGATGACCAACGGCGATGGCGGAGCCCAGCTGGCGCAGTCCGTCATCCGCGCCATCGCGGCCGAGTACCGCTGGCCGAGCTACCAGACCGTGATGCGCAAGGCGATCGCGCTGCCGGCGGCAACGCGGGCCAAGCTGGCCGGGCGCTACGAGATCAAGGACCTGGGCGGCGTCGAGATCGCCGAGCGCGAGGGCAAGCTGATGGTGGCGCTGCGCGAGAACCAGTGGGAACCGTTGTATGCGGAATCGGCGCGCAAGCTGTTCGTGCTGTCGCGCGAGCTCGATCTGCACATGGAAAACCAGGGCGGCCGGCTGGTGAGCGGTTCGTTCAACGTGGCATTCAAGCGGGTTCGCTGAGCTTGTCCACGGCCGGATTGCGCAGCGGGCAGGCATCGAGCGGCTCGGCCAGGCGTTGCGCCAGCCCTGCCCGCAGTTCGGCCAGGCCCGCGATACGCGCGTCGATGTCCGCCAGCTTGCGCGCCAGGGCTGCGCGCAGCTCGGCGCCGGAGCTGGCCGGGTCGCTCAACAGGGGCATGCCGGCCTCGATCTCGGCCAGCGTGAAGCCGAGCGACTGGGCGGTGCGCAGGTAGCACAGCCACTCGACCGCCTCCGGCGGATAGTCGCGGTAGCCATTCTCGCGCCGGCGCGCCGTCAACAGGCCGCGCGCCTCGTAGAAGCGCAGCGCGTCGCGGCTCAGGCCGGTGGCCGCGGCCAGTTCTCCAATCTGCATGGCTCGTTTCCGAAAAATCGCTTGACCCTCGAGTGTACTCCAGGCTTGAGGATGGGGACTTCGTTATCCCAAGGAGCCCTGCCATGCCGCTTTCCCTCGCCGCCAACCGCCGCATCGTGCGCGCCAGCGCCATCTACGACCTGCTGCTCACAGCCGCCTTTGCCACGCCGTGGACCTTCGCCCTCGCCCATGGCCAGATCTCGTCCTTGAACCTGGCGTTGGGCGGCGCAGCGCTGCCGGGCTTTACGCCTTTCCATATGCTGTTTGCCTGCCTGATGGGCAGCGTGGTGCTGGTGTGGTCGCTGCTGCGCATCCTCGAGCCGACGCAGCGTCTGGGGCGCTTCGACGGCGTCGCGCGTTTCCTGTTCTCGCTGTGGATGGCCTGGTGCCTGGCGCTGACCGGTGCACCGGTGCTGTGGCTGTTCGTGGTGCCGGAGTTTGCCTGGGGTGTGGCGCAGTGGTGGCCGGTCCGTGGACAGGAAGACGGGCAGCGCTACAATGGCGTTTTGTCCCGGACTTCCCAAGCATGCTGACCACCGAACAGCGCGACCAATACCAGCGCGACGGCTTCCTCGTCATCCCCGATTTCAAGAGCATCGAAGAAATCGCCGCCCTGCGCCGCCGTGCCGAGCAAATCGTCGACGCCTTCGATCCAAGCGAATCGCGCGCCATCTTCACGACCAAGGACCAGGCCCGCGCCAGCGATGCCTGGTTCCTCGGCTCGGACAACACGGTGCGCTGCTTCTTCGAAGAGGAAGCCTTTGGCCCCGACGGCCAGCTGCGCCAGGCCAAGGCGCTGTCGATCAACAAGATCGGCCACGCCATGCACGACCTCGACCCGGTCTTCGACGCCTTCACGCGCGACCCGAAGCTGGCCGCGGTGGCGCGCGACCTCGGCCTCGAGCAAGCGCAGGTATGGCAGTCGATGTACATCTTCAAGCAGCCCGGCATCGGCGGCGAGGTGCGCTGGCACCAGGACGCCACCTTCTTCGACAGCGACCCGATCACTGTGACCACCTTCTGGTTCGCCCTGGAAGATGCGACCGTGGACAACGGCTGCCTGTGGGCCGAGCCGGGCGGCCACCGCGGCCCGCTGCGCGAGCGCTTCCTGCGCGATGGCGACACGATCACGATGGAAAAGCTGGACAACACGCCCTGGCCAAATGACAGCACCGCGGTCCCGCTGGAGGCCAAGGCCGGCACCCTGGTCTGCTTCCACGGCCTGCTGCCGCACTACAGCGCCCCGAACCGCTCGCCGGTGTCGCGCCACGCATTCACCCTGCATGCCACCGATGCGCGGTCTGTTTACTCCCCGCGCAACTGGATCCAGCGCGGGGACGATTTCCCCGTGCGCGGCTTCGATCCGCACGAATAAGACACAGTTTCAGCCCGGGTGGGGATGCATATGCATCATGTATCAGCTTTTTTACAAATTCACTGAGCAATTGATAATTGGTAAAGCTAGAATAGTTTTTCCTATACCAATTAAAATTCCAGGGGAAATATGATACGTCTGCCCATCGGACTAGCCGCGCTGTGCCTCAGCGCCACGGTTTTCGCAGCACCGCCTTTCGACGACAAATTCCGCCAGCTCGACGAACTGCTGCCGACGCCGGGCGCCGTGCGCACCGCGTCGGGCGCGCCGGGCCACGCTTACTGGCAGCAGCGCGCCGACTACACGATGCGCGCCACGCTCGACGAGAACAAGCGTTCGCTCACCGGCTCGGGCACCATCACGTACCACAACAATTCCCCTGACACGCTGAAGTACCTCTGGCTGCAGCTGGACGAGAACATCTACAAGCCGGATTCGGCTGCCCGCAGCACCGCCACCCTGCCCTCGCGCGAAGCCTGGCAGGCGCGCGGCAACGACGGCGTGAAGTTCGACGCCCTGCGCACCCTGTTCACCGCGCGCGATTTCGACGGCGGCTTCAAGGTCGCCAACGTGCGCGACAGCGGCGGCCGTGCGCTGAAGTACACCATCAACGGCACCATGATGCGCATCGACCTGCCGCAGCCGCTCAAGCCGGGTTCGCGCGTGTCGTTCAGCCTCGACTGGAACTACAACATCAACGAGCAGAAGGTGCTCGGCGGCCGTTCCGGCTACGAGAAGTTCGACGACGGCAACGACCTGTACGAGATCGCCCTGTGGTTCCCGCGCATGGCGGCCTACTATGACGTCTACGGCTGGCAGCACAAGCAGTTCCTGGGTTCGGGCGAGTTCACGCTGGAATTCGGCGATTACGACGTGCGCATCACCGTCCCGGCCGACCACATCGTGGCGTCCACCGGCGAACTGCAGAATCCGAACGAGGTCCTGACCGCCACCCAGCGCCAGCGCCTGCAGCAGGCCAAGACCGCCAAGAAGCCGGTCATTATCGTGACCCAGGCCGAAGCCGAAGCCGCCGAGAAGGGCCGCGCCACCAACACCAAGACCTGGCACTTCAAGGCCAAGAACGTGCGCGACTTCGCGTTCGCGTCGAGCCGCAAGTTCATCTGGGACGCCCAGGGCATCAAGTCGGGCAACACCGACGTGATGGCCATGTCCTACTATCCGAAGGAAGGCAACCCGCTGTGGGAGCGCTACTCGACCCACGCGATCATCCACACCATCGAACAGTACAACAAGTATTCCTTCGACTATCCGTACCCGGTCTCGATTTCCGTGAACGGCCCGGTGGGCGGCATGGAATACCCGATGATCACCTTCAACGGTCCGCGTCCGGTCAAGGACAAGAAGACGGGCGAGCTGACCTACTCGAAGCGCACCAAGTACGGCCTGATCGGCGTGATCATCCACGAAGTCGGCCACAACTACTTCCCGATGATCGTCAACTCGGACGAGCGCCAGTGGACCTGGATGGACGAGGGCATCAACTCCTTCGTGCAGTCGCTGGCCCAGGAAGCCTGGGAAGAAGAATGGGATGAGATGCGCGGCCATCCGCGCACGATCGTTCCCTACATGCGTTCCCAGAACCAGGTGCCGATCATGACCAACTCGGAGTCGCTGCTCCAGTTCGGCAACAACGCCTACGCCAAGCCGGCCGCCGCGCTGAACATCCTGCGCGAGACCATCCTCGGCCGCGAATTGTTCGACTTCGCCTTCAAGGAGTTCTCCGAGCGCTGGAAGTTCAAGCGTCCGACCCCGGCCGACTTTTTCCGCACGATGGAAGATGCCTCCGGCACCGATTTGGACTGGTTCTGGCGCGGCTGGTTCTACACCACCGACGCGGTCGACATCAGCGTCGACGGCGTCACCGAGTACACCGTCAGCAGCAAGGATCCGGAAATCGAAAAGGCCTGGGCGCGTGCACGCAAGCAGGAAGAACCGATCTCGATCACCGACCAGCGCAACAAGGGCATGGAACGCCGCGTCGACCGCTTCCCGGAGCTGAAGGATTTCTATAACGAGAACGACGACTTCACCGTCACCAACAAGGACCGCAACAAGTTCAACGAGACCATGGCCGGCCTCGAGGACTGGGAAAAGGCCCTGCTCAAGGAAGGCAAGCACCTGTACCTGGTGGACTTCTCGAACAAGGGTGGCCTGGTGATGCCGCTGATCGTGGAGATCACGACTCAGAGCGGCAAGAAGTACATCGAGCGTATCCCGGCCGAAGTGTGGCGCTACTCGCCGAAGAAGATCACCAAGCTGTTCGTCACCGACGAGCCGATCGTGAGCCTGGTGCAGGACCCGTACTGGGAGACCGCCGACATCGACGTGAGCAACAACGCGTGGCCGGCCAAGGCAGTGCCGTCGCGCCTGGAACTGTTCAAGTCGGAGCGTGAGCCGGCGAACAACCTGATGCGTGACTTCAACACCAAGCTGGCCCCGCCGAAGGCGGCAGGCCAGGAGGCGCCGAAGGCCGAGTAACACGCTCTCGACCCGTCATCACCGGCAGGGCTGCGCGCCCTGCCGTTTCTTTATAGAGCAAGCGCATTAATATTCAATCACGCATGAAAATGAAACAACTGCAGGCGGTGATCGCCACCCTGTTCCTGGCCAGCGCCGCCCACGCCGCGCCGGCCTTCGATGACAAGTTCCGCCAGCTCGACGAACTGCTGCCGACCGCCACCGACACCCGCACCGCCTCCGGCGCCCCGGGCCACCGCTACTGGCAGCAGCGCGCCGACTACCGCCTGCGCGCGACGCTCGACGAAGACAAGCGCGCCGTCACCGGTTCCGGCACGGTCACTTACTACAATAATTCGCCGGACACGCTGTCCTACCTGTGGGTGCAGCTGGACCAGAACATGTTCCGCGCCGATTCGGACAACCGCCGCATCTCGACCCTGCCCTCGCGCGAAGCCTGGCAAGTACGTGGCAACAGCGGCGGCAACGACGGCGTCAAGTTCGACACCTTGCGGTCCACCCTCGCACAGCGAGGCTTCGAGGGCGGCATCCAGGTCACCAGCCTGACCGGGAGCGATGGCCGCGCCTTGCGCCACACGGTCAACAAGACCATGATGCGCATCGACCTGCCGCAGCCGCTCAAGCCGGGCGCGCGCGTGTCCTTCAACATGGCCTGGACCTTCAACATTCCCGAAGCGAACGTCGTCGGCCGCCGCACCGGCTTCGAAAAGTTCGACGACGGCAACGACATCTACCTGACTGCCCAGTGGTTCCCGCGCATGGCGGCCTACTATGACGTCAAGGGCTGGCAGAACAAGCAGTACATGGGCGACGGCGAATTCACGCTGGAGTTCGGCGACTACGACGTGCAGCTGACCGTCCCGGCCGACCACGTGGTCGCCTCCACCGGCGAGCTGCAGAACGCCAACGCCGTCCTGAGCGCCGTCCAGCGCCAGCGCCTGGAGCAGGCCCGCAGCGCCAGGAAACCGGTCGTCATCATCACCCAGGCGGAAGCGGAAGCCGCCGAGAAGGGCCGCTCGAAGGCGACCAAGACCTGGCACTTCAAGGCCAAGGACGTGCGCGACTTCGCCTTCGCCTCGAGCCGCAAGTTCATCTGGGACGCCCAGGCGATCAAGAGCGGCAACAAGGACGTGCTGGCGATGTCCTACTATCCGAAGGAAGGCAACCCGCTGTGGGAGCGCTACTCGACGGCCGCCGTGATCCACACCATCGAGCAGTACAACAAGTATTCCTTCGACTATCCCTACCCGACCGCGATCTCGGTGAACGGCTCGATCGGCGGCATGGAATACCCGATGATCTCGTTCAACGCCGGCCGCCCGGCGAAGGACAAGAAGACCGGCGAACTCACCTATGCGAAGAGCACCAAGTACGGCCTGATCAGCGTGATCATCCACGAGGTGGGCCACAACTACTTCCCGATGATCGTCAACTCCGACGAGCGCCAGTGGACCTGGATGGACGAGGGCATGAACAGCTTCCTGCAGTTCCTGGCCGAGGAAGCCTGGGAAGACAACTACCCGTCGCGCCGCGGCGAAGCGCGCAACATCGTCGACTACATGCGCAGCACCAACCAGGTGCCGATCATGACCAATGCCGAATCGACCATCCAGCGCGGTAACAACGCCTACGCCAAGCCGGCCGCCGCGCTGAACATCCTGCGCGAGACCATCCTCGGCCGCGAATTGTTCGACTTCGCCTTCAAGGAGTTCTCCGAGCGCTGGAAGTTCAAGCGTCCGACCCCGGCCGACTTTTTCCGCACGATGGAAGATGCCTCCGGCACCGATTTGGACTGGTTCTGGCGCGGCTGGTTCTACACCACCGACGCGGTCGACATCAGCGTCGACGGCGTCACCGAGTACACCGTCAGCAGCAAGGATCCGGAAATCGAAAAGGCCTGGGCGCGTGCACGCAAGCAGGAAGAACCGATCTCGATCACCGACCAGCGCAACAAGGGCATGGAACGCCGCGTCGACCGCTTCCCGGAGCTGAAGGATTTCTATAACGAGAACGACGACTTCACCGTCACCAACAAGGACCGCAACAAGTTCAACGAGACCATGGCCGGCCTCGAGGACTGGGAAAAGGCCCTGCTCAAGGAAGGCAAGCACCTGTACCTGGTGGACTTCTCGAACAAGGGTGGCCTGGTGATGCCGCTGATCGTGGAGATCACGACTCAGAGCGGCAAGAAGTACATCGAGCGTATCCCGGCCGAAGTGTGGCGCTACTCGCCGAAGAAGATCACCAAGCTGTTCGTCACCGACGAGCCGATCGTGAGCCTGGTGCAGGACCCGTACTGGGAGACCGCCGACATCGACGTGAGCAACAACGCGTGGCCGGCCAAGGCAGTGCCGTCGCGCCTGGAACTGTTCAAGACCGAGCGCGATCCCGCAACGGGCAACCTGATGCGCGATGCGAAAACCAGGCTGGCGCCGGTCAAAACGCCTGACGCCGCAAAGAAAGCCGAGTAATGATGATGTTCCGCCTGAAGCCCGCCTTCAAGGCGCTGTTCGCCGCCGCCCTGCTGTTTCTCAGCACGGCGGCGGGCGCGCACCGCTTCCACATGGGGATCACCGAGGTCGCGTTCAATCCGCGCACCGGCAGCACGGAGATCGTCCATACCTACATGGCGCACGACGTCGAGGCGCTCCTGATGAACCTGTACGGACGCCAGTTCGACCTGGGCGATCCGGAAGACCAGGTGGTGCTGCGCAAGTATGTCGAAGAGCGCTTTTTCCTCAAGGGCGAGGACAAGGCGCGCCTGCCGGTGCGCTGGATCGGCATGACCGCCGATTCGCAGAGCGTGGTCATCTACCAGGAACTGGAGAACGCGCCGCTGTCGAAGACCGCCGCGATCCACCAGGGCGTGCTGATGGACTTCCTGCCCGACCAGGTCAATACCGTCAACCTCAATAACGCCGGCGCGATCCGCTCGCTGACTTTCACCCAGGCCGCCGTCGAGCAGCCGACGCAAGAGAAACAACCCTGATGCTTCGTTCCAACCGTACTGTGCTTGCCGGCGCCATCGCCGCGCTGTTCCTCCATGTCCCGGCCCTGGCCGACGACTTCGTCCTGCAGCGCGTCCTCGTCGAAGGCTCGCGCACCAGCCAGATCGGCATGACCGATTCGGCCAGCTCCGGCACCGTCGGCGCCAAGGACCTGGCCAACCGCACCGTGTACCGCCCCGGCGAGCTGCTGGAAGCCACGCCCGGACTGATCGCCAGCCAGCACAGCGGCGAAGGCAAGGCCAACCAGTTCTACCTGCGCGGCTTCAACCTGGACCACGGCACCGACCTCGCCACCTGGGTGGACGGCATGCCGGTCAACCAGCGCAGCCATGCGCACGGCCAGGGCTGGACCGACCTGAACTTCCTGATCCCGGAAATCGTCACCCGCCTCGACTACCGCAAGGGTCCCTACTCGGCCACGGACGGCGACTTCGCCTCGGCCGGCAAGGCCTCGATCGCCTACGCAAACCGCCTGGTGTCGCCGCTGGCCGCCGTGACCGTCGGCCAGGACGCATACGCACGCACGGTGCTGGCCGCCTCGCCCGAGCTGGCCGGCGGCAACCTGCTGTACGCGCTGGAACTGATGAAGAACGACGGCCCGTGGACGCGGCCGGACGGCTACCGCAAGATCAATGCGGTGCTGCGCTACAGCCGCGGCTATGCCAACAACGGCTGGACCGTCACCGCCATGCACTACCGCGGTCACTGGAACGCCACCGACCAGATCCCGCTGCGTGCGGTCGCCGGCGGCCAGCTGGGACGTTTCGACACCATCGACCTGAGCGACGGCGGCGAGGCCGAGCGCAGCAGCCTGTCGGGCAGCTGGCGCCGCACCACCCAGGACACGGCCAGCAGCCTGAGCGCCTACGCGATCCGCAACAAGGGCGAGCTGTATTCGAACTTCACCTATTTTCTGAACGATGCGGTGAACGGCGACCAGTTCGCCCAGCCGGACCGCCGCGTGACCACGGGCCTGGACGGCAGCCACACCTGGCACGCCTGGAAGCAGGGGGACATCGCCTCGGACATGACCGCCGGCTTCCAGCTCCAGAACGACAACATCTTCAACGGCTTGTACGACACCCGCGCGCGCCGGCGCATTGCGACCACGCGCGAAGACCACATCGTCGAGGGCAGCGCCGCCGTCTACCTGGAAAACGCCACGATGTGGAGCAAGGCGCTGCGCACCGTGGTGGGCCTGCGCGCCAATGCCTACCGCTTCAGCGTCGACGGCGATCGCCCTGAAAATGCCGGCCGCGCCCGCGACAAGCTCGTCACGCCCACGCTGAGCGTGGCCTATGGGCCGTGGTCGCACACCGAGCTGTATTTCAACTACGGTCACGGCTTCCACAGCAACGACGCGCGCGGCACCGTCGCGACCGTCGATCCGAAGACGCTGGACCCGGTGGATCGCACCCCGGGCCTGGTGCGCTCGCGCGGCGTGGAACTGGGCCTGCGCACGGTGGCGATTCCGAAGACCGAGACCACGGTGTCGGTGTACCGCCTGGACTTCGATTCCGAGCTGACCTACATCGGCGACGCCGGCAATACCGAGGCGGGCGATCCGAGCCGCCGCTATGGCGTCGAGCTGTCGAACAACGTGCGCGCCAACAAGTGGCTGACGCTGAACTTCGACGCGGCCTATGCGCGGGCGCGCTCGCGCGGCGGCAACCCGGACGGCGACCGGGACGCCGGCCGCCGGATTCCCGGCGCCGTCGAAGGCGTGGCCCAGGCCGGCCTGACCGTCGACCGCGCGGGTCCGTGGTCGGGCGCCCTGCGCCTGCGCTACTTCGGTCCGCGTCCGCTGATCGAGGACGACAGCGTACGCTCGCGTCCCAGCCTGACGCTCAACGGCCGCGTAGGCTACCGTCTCGGCAAGGACATGCGCATCGAGCTGGAAGGCTTCAACCTGACCAACCGGCGTGATTCGGCGATCGACTACTATTACGCTTCGCGCCTGCCGAACGAGGCGGAAGCAGTCGACGACATCCATTTCCACCCGATCGAGCCGCGTTCCTTCCGCCTCAGCTTCACGAAGAACTGGTAATTGCCCGTGGTCATGCCGGCAGCATCGAAACCTGCTACGCTACCCGGATGACCACACCTGAACTACCCTACACTGCTCCGTCGCAGCTGACGGAAGCCATCCGCAGCGAGGGCTATGCCCTCCTGCGTCCGCAAGATGTCGCACGCCTGGCCGGCTGCTCGTTCGACGAGCTGCAGTCGCTGGTGCCGAGCTGGGACCGGCTCGAACTCGACAACTACCTGAAGGACGGCGGCCGCTACCGGCGCCGCCGCCATTCCTGCTTCATACATGAGGAAGAAAGCCGCGACGATGCCGGCCACGCGCTGGTGCAGGTGCCGCACCGGCCGCACTGGCAGCCGGTCGAGTACAACGCCCTGCACGGCGGCATGCACCGCCTGTTCGAACCGGTCGAGACGGCGACCATCGCGAACCCGGCCTGGGGCCGCCTGCTGCGCGCCTTGGGCGACGTCTGCTCCAGCGTGCGCGGGCGCCAGACCTGGTACGTGGAAGCGCACCAGTTCCGCATCGATACCGCCGACGGCATCGGCCGCCCGACGCCGGAAGGCGCGCACCGGGACGGCGTCGATTTCGTCGCCGTCATCCTGATCAGCCGTACCGGCATCAAGGGCGGGGAAACCCGGGTGTTCGAGGCCGACGGTCCGGCAGGCAAGCGCTTCACGATGCTGGAGCCGTGGACCCTGCTGCTGCTCGACGACGCCGCCGTGATCCACGAATCGACGCCGATCCAGCCGCTGGACGAGCATGGGCACCGCGATACGCTGGTGCTGACCTGGCGCGCCGGGTCCTTCCAGGGCGCGGACGTGGCGCAGACCGACTGAAGGCGCAAAAAAAAGCGCCCGCGAACCTTGCGGCTGGCGGGCGATAATCCAATTTTCGGAGAAAACTGGAGGAGACGGTTCCAATATAACGCGATTTATTGTGCAGTGCAATACCGTAGAATTACGTAATCAAAATTCGACGGGAAGCGTTTCCATAAATAGACGTTTTCCTCTATTTTGTTGCGCTGCGCAATACTCGCTTCCCATTATCAATAACGTAGAAATTCCTGGTCGAGCAGGAGCGCTCGCAAGCGCTCGGGCTGCGCCGGCTGGCTGCGAGCCGCCGCCATCGCGGCGGCCGAGGGCGTCGGTGCCGCCATCAGCACCGGCCCTGGCTGGACTACCGTCCCCTGTGACACCTCGCCGGCGACGCCGGCACGCAGCGGCGGCGCCGAGGACGCGTACTCGTGCGGCTGCACCGGCGCCAGCGCCAGCCTTCCAGCTGCCAGGCGCTCCACGAATTCGGCACGGTCTGCATCCGACAGCGGCGCACGCACGAAGGCCATCAGGGGCGCCACATTGTCCACCGCCAGGCCGGAGGCCCGGACTGCCGAGGCCACGAAGCGGAACCCATCCTTCTCCTTGCTATTCCACTGCGACGGCGCCAGGAATTCCGGACTGGTCAAGAGCTCGCGCAGCACCGCGCGCTGGTCTCCGCCCGTGGCCTGCCACACCCGCCATGTCGCCCCTTGCAGGCCGGCGGAAGGCGCGGAGACGAAATGCCGCAGCAGCGCTTCCATCGCAGCCCGTTCGCTGTTCTTCCCGCGCGCATGCTCCCCGATTACCGCGCGCAGGTCGGCATGGCGGCCCAGCACGTGCGGACGCAGCGCCGCGTCTGCGCCCTCTTCTTTCTTGAAGTAGTCGAGCCAGAAGCGCACCAGCACTGCTTCCAGCTGGCGCGGGCTGGCGATGGCGCGCAGCAGCGCCGCTTCGGGCGCGGGCAACGTGCGCAGGCGCGCTTCCAGGCGCGGCGGCATCGGCGGCGGCGCCAGCTGGCCGTCCACCCAGGCTTGCACACCGAGTGCACGCACCCGCGCCACCTCGCCCGGCGCCGGGCCGTAGCCCAGGCGGTTCAGCAGGTGCCGCGCCAGCCCGTCGTCGAGCGGGGCGGCGGGCTGCGCATGGGCCACGCCGCCCAGGACCAGGCAAAACAACAGGATGAGGACTCGCATTCCGACTTTATATACCCACACAGGCTCTCTTGCTGCGCCGTTTGGTAAGTCTTTGTAAGAACGTAAACATACGAATCAGCCCGCACCGGATTGCAATTTTGCTACACTTAACAGCTTGAACCAAAGCCGATTGAAGAAGATGCCAACCCTCCGCCGTCTGCCCCAGAATATCCCCGTTCCGCTGCTGGCCATCGCCGGCGCAACGCTCTGTTTTGCCCTCGCGCTGGCCGTGCCGAAGCGCGCCACCGCCAAGGACGAGAAGCCGGCCGCGCCGACGCCCGCGCTCACCGTGACTACCGGCCAGCCGTCCACCGCCACCCTGCCGGTGGGCTTGACCGCAAACGGCAGCGTCGCCGCCTGGCAGGAAGCCGTCATCGGCAGCGAATCGAACGGCCTGCGCCTGAGTGAAGTGCGGGTGAACGTCGGGGACGTGGTCAAGAAGGGCGAGACCCTGGCCGTGTTCGCCAGCGAGACCGTGCGCGCCGACGTCGAGCAGGCGCGCGCCGCGCTGCAGGAAGCCCAGGCCAACGCCAGCGCCGCCAAGGCGGACGCCGACCGGGCGCGCGCCCTGCGCAGCTCCGGCGCGCTGAGCGAACAGCAGGTCACCCAGCTCCTGACCGCAGAACGGACTGCCGCCGCGCGCGTGAGCGCCACCCGGGCGACGCTGTCCCAGCAGGAACTGCGCCTGCGCCAGGCCACCGTGGTCGCGCCGGACAGCGGCATCATCTCGAGCCGCAGCGCCACGGTCGGCGCCGTCACCGGCCCGGGTACGGAGCTGTTCCGCATGATCCGCCAGGGCCGCCTCGAATGGCGCGCCGAAGTCACCTCGAATGACCTGGGCCGCATCAAGCCCGGCATGCGCGCAGCGGTGCGCGCCGCCAGCGGCAGCGAGATCGTCGGCAAGGTGCGCACCGTGGCCCCGACCGTCGACCCGCAGACCCGCCTGGCGCTGGTCTACGTCGACCTGCCGCCTTCGCTGTCAAGCAATGCACCGCTCAAGGCCGGCATGTTCGCCAGCGGCCGCTTCGAACTGGGCGCCACCAGCGCCCTCACCGTGCCGCAGCAGGCAGTGGCGGTGCGCGACGGCTTCAGCTACGTGTTCCGCCTGAACGGGGACAACCGCGTGAGCCAGTTGAAGGTCAGCACCGGCCGTCGCCTGGGCGAGCGCGTCGAGATCGTGGGCGGGCTGGCCGCAGGCACCCCGATCGTCATCAGCGGCGCCGGTTTCCTGAACGACGGCGATCTGGTGCGCAATGTGCCGCCGCCGGCCGCACCGGCGAAGGCGGCGCCGGCTCCGGCGCCGCGCCAGACCGCGGCACGCTGAGCGGAGCATTCTCATGAACTTTTCCGCTTTATCGATCCGCAACCCGATCCCGGCGATCATGCTGTTCGTCCTGCTCACGGTGGCGGGGCTGCTGGCCTTCAAGGCCAGCAAGATCCAGGACTTCCCGGACATCGAACTGCCGATCGTGACCGTCGCCGCCACGCTGGAAGGCGCGGCCCCGGCCCAGCTCGAGACCGAGGTGGCGCGCAAGATCGAGGATTCGGTCGCCACCCTGCAGGGTGTCAAGAACATCTACACCAAGGTGCTGGACGGCGTGGCCACCATCACCATCGAATTCATCCTGGAGAAGGACCTGTCCGACGCGGTCAACGACGTGCGCGACGCGGTGGCGCGGGTGCGTGCCGACCTGCCGCCCGAGATGCGCGAGCCGAGCGTGACCAAGGCGGCCACCGCCGGCCGCGTGGTCGCCACCTTCACCGTCGAACGCAGCAAGACGGCCGGCAGCGCGATGGACGAGCAGGAACTGAGCTGGTTCGTCGACAACGACGTGGCCAAGCGCCTGCTGAGCGTGCCCGGCCTGGGCGCGGTCAAGCGGGTGGGCGGCGTGACCCGCGAAGTCCGGGTCGAACTCGACGACCAGCGCATGGCGGCGCTGCGGGTCTCGGCGCTGGACATCTCGCGCCAGCTGCGCAACGTGCAGCGTGAAGCGCCGGGCGGACGCGGCGACGTCAGCGGCGCCGAGCAGTCGGTGCGCACCATCGCCACCGTGCAGTCGGCGCAGGAACTGGCGCAGATGGATATCCCGCTGCCGGACGGCCGCCACGTGAAGCTCGGACAGGTCGCCACGGTCCTTGATACCGTGGCCGAGCCGCGCTCGATCGCCGAGCAGGACGGCCGCAAGGTGGTCGGCTTCGAAGTGTTCCGCACCCGCGGCGCAGGCGAGGTGGACGTGGCCGAAGGCGCGCGCGCCGCGGTGGCCCAGCTGCAGAAGGAAAACCCGAGCGTGGTGCTGCGCGAGGTGATCGACAACTCGGGACCGGTGCAGGAAAACTTCGACGCCTCGATGGAGATGCTGTACGAAGGCGCGGTGCTGGCGGTGCTGGTGGTGTGGTGGTTCCTGCGCGACTGGCGCGCCACCCTGGTGGCCGCGGCCGCACTGCCGCTGTCGGTCATCCCGGCCTTCCTCGGCCAGTACCTGTTCGGCTACACGCTCAACATGGTGACCCTGCTGTCGCTGGCGCTCGTCATCGGCGTGCTGGTGGACGATGCGATCGTCGAGATCGAGAACATCTCGCGCCACCTGCGCATGGGGAAAACTCCGATGCAGGCGGCGCTGGAAGCGGCCGACGAGATCGGCATGGCGGTGATCGCCACCACCTTCGCCCTGGTCGCGGTGTTCCTGCCGACCGCCTTCATGGGCGGCATTCCGGGCAAGTTCTTCAAGCAGTTCGGCTGGACCGCGGTGATCGCGATCCTGGCCTCGCTGGTCGTGGCGCGCCTGCTCACGCCGATGATGGCGGCCTACATCCTCAAGCCGTCCAAGCACCACGGCGAAGAGAAGGACGGCCCGCTGATGCGGCGCTACATGACGGCCATGCAGTGGTGCCTGCGCCACCGCATGGCGACCGCGATCGGCGCCGCCGTCTTCTTCTTCGGCTCGATCGCACTGGTGCCGCTGCTGCCGACCGGCTTCGTGCCGCCGGCCGACCGCTCGCAGACCATGGTGACGGTGGAGCTGCCGCCTGGCTCGACCCTGGCCGAGACCCATGCCGTCGCCGAGCAGGCGCGCCTGGCGGCCATGCAGGTCGAGGGCGTCAAAGGAATCTTCAGCTCGATCGGCGGCGGTTCCAGCGGCGACGCCTTTGCCCCGGGCGCGGCGGCGGAAGCGCGCCGCGCCGTGCTGACCGTGACCACCGTCGACCGCCACGACCGCGACGTGGGACTGTCCGAGATCGAGCGCGCACTGCGGGTCAAGATGTCGCAGATCCCGGGCGCGCGCTTCAACGTCGGCGCCCCCGACACCGGCACCAAGCTGCAGCTGGTGCTGCGCAGCGAAAACCCGGAACTCCTGACCACGACAGCGCGCCAGGCCGAGCGTGAACTGCGCACCCTGCAGGGCATCGGCAACGTCAGTTCCAGCGCCTCGCTGGTGCGGCCCGAGATCATCGTGCGCCCGGACTTCGCGCGCGCCGCCGACCTCGGCGTGACGGCCGCCGCCATCGGCGAGACGGTGCGCGTGGCCACCGCCGGCGACTACGACATCTCGCTGTCCAAGATGAACCTGGACGAGCGCCAGGTGCCGATCCGCGTCAAGCTGCCGGACGCGGTGCGCGCCGACCTCGATGCGCTGGGCCGCCTGACCGTGCCCGGCTCGCGCGGACCGGTGCTGCTGGCCAACGTCGCCACCATCACGGTGGAAAGCGGTCCGGCCGAGATCAACCGCCTGAACCGCACCCGCAACGTGACCCTCGACGTCGAACTGCAGGGCCGCTCGCTGGGCGAGGTCAATGCCGAGGCGCGCGCCCTGCCCGTGTTCCAGAAGCTCCCGCCGGGCGTGCAGATCGCGGAACTGGGCGACGCCCAGGAAATGCAGGCGCTGTTCGCCAGCTTCGGCGTGGCGATGCTGATCGGCGTGCTGTGCATCTACGGCGTGCTGGTGCTGCTGTTTAACGACTTCATGCAGCCGGTGACCATCCTGGCCGCGCTGCCGCTGTCGATCGGCGGCGCCTTCGTGGCCCTGCTGCTCACGCAGAACGCGCTGTCGATGCCGACCATGATCGGCCTGATCATGCTGATGGGGATCGTGACCAAGAACTCGATCCTGCTGGTGGACTATGCGATCCTGGCGCGCGAAGCGGGCATGAACCGCTTCGACGCCCTGGTCGACGCCTGCCACAAGCGTTCGCGCCCGATCGTGATGACGACCATCGCCATGGGCGCCGGCATGATGCCGCTGGCGCTGGGCCTGTCGGGCGACCCCAGCTTCCGCTCGCCGATGGCGGTGGCCGTGATCGGCGGCCTGATCACCTCGACCTTGCTGAGCCTGCTGGTGGTGCCGGCGGTGTTCACCTATGTGGATGACTTCGAGCACTTCATGAAGCGCCAGATGGGACGGATGCGCCGCAAGCAGGTGGCGGCGCCGGTGAAGGAGCCGGCGTCGGATCCGGTGAAGTGAGACCATGCGTAGGGTGGTCGGCTCTGCCGACCGCGCGTCCAGCTAGTGCCTGAATAAAAATACGGTCGAACGGAGCAAGCTCAGTTTGAACGAAAAAACCCCGGCAGGGCCGAAGCCCGCCGGGGTTTTTCATTGATGGCTTGCGCCGATCAGTCGCGATAGTAGCGGTATTCGCGACGCTCGGTGGTGTCGCTGCTGCTCAGCAGCTTGGCCAGCAGGAAGCCGACGCCAGCCGCGACCAGCAGGGCGGTGCCCGGGTTGGTCTTGACGTACTCGGTGCTCTTGGTCGAGTAGTTCTGGTAGGTCTCGCCCAGCTGGCCCTTGCGCTGACCCAGGCTTTCCGAGGCGCCGCTCAGCATGCCGCTCAGGCGATCGACGCCGGCGTGTGCGGTGCTGACCAGGCGGTCGACCAGCGGCTGCGCGCCTTGTGCGAGCTGGTCGATTTTCTCGTGCGCCTTGTCCGGGGTGATGTTCGACATGGCAGCCTTGATGCCGCCCTGCGACTGGTCGCCGCCCGAGGTCGAACCCGACGATTGCGCGCTGGCGCCGCCCATGCTGCCGCTGCTGCTGGCGGTGGTGCCGGCGCTGCTGCCGGTGGTGCTGCCCGAGGTGCTGCCGCTCGAGCCCAGGGCGCTGTTGCCGCCGGTCGAGCTGCCCAGGCTGCCGCTGCTGCCGGCTGCGCTGGAACCCGACGAGCCGCTCTGCTGGCTGCTGGAGCTGGAGCTGGAGCTGCCCAGGTTGCCCGAGCTCTGCGAGCCGCTCTGCATGCTGCCCGCGTTGCTGGTGCCGCCGACGGCGCCGCTGCTGCTGCCGGTAGCCGGCTTGGCGCTGCTTGGCGAGGCGTTGGCGCTGCCGAGGCTGCCCGACGAACCGCTCTGGCTGCTGCCCGAAGCGTTGCTACCCTGGTTCAGGCCGGAAGTCTGGCTTTTACCAATGCTCGAACCTGCACCCTCGCGGCTTGCGTCGCTGCCTTTTCCCTCGGTAGATTTCTGATTATCCATGATGTATCCCTCGTAAAAATGTAGACCAACGCGATTAGACCGATACCCGACTATCACCACATTCTTCCTCGATTCCGCCTCAAACGGCGCGAGGGACGACGATTGACTGCGCTATCTCAAAACAGAACTTTGTTTCTTGCTCCAGGCCCATTCTCATGAATCGAGACCTGAAGCCAGCGCAAAAGTTCCGCTATTAGCGCAGACGTCCTCGTCGCTGCGTGAGCGGTCGCCTGTGGCGGTCCGAAAACGCGCGCAGTATCGGACACTGCGTCGCGATTCAAAAAATACAACAGCCGTGTTCCCGGGACCGTGCGTTGCCTAACAGAGCCGTGCCATCCACGGGGAGGAGGCGAATCCGCTTGCCTTCCACCTCATCTGCGCTATCATATTAATGATAATCATTCTCATTTACAGGAGAAAGCATGTGTGACAAACACGCTCCGCAGGCCGCCGACGCATCGCAAGGGGGATCGCGCCGCCGGCGCGTCTGGGAACTCAGCCAGGCCAGCCATTGCCCGCTGGTCGGCGTCGCCCTGCCGCTGCCTGCCCTGCGCAAGCTGGTGGAACGGGTCACGGGCGGCCGGCTGCTGCACGACGACTACGACATCCACGTCGGCGCGGTCAGCGAATGCGCCCTGCGCAATCCGCTGTCGGAAGCGCTGCAGAAGGAGCTGGAGCGGCGCTATGCCGCCGACGTGGCCCGCTTCCGCTCGGCCAGGACCACGGAGGAAGTGGGCGCACTGTGGGCGCAGGCGGTCGACGCCGGCAAGGTGCCGGGCGCGTTCTGGGCCGCCCTGAGCCATGCGCGCTGCACGCCCGCACTGGAACAGCAGATGTGCCGCGACATCCACATGGTGCAGCACCAGGCCGGCGCCTGCGCCCGTGCCGACATCGACAAGGTCCAGGCCCTGGCGGCCGAGCATGCCCGCCTGGTGCGCGAACTGGCCCGGACGCAGGGCCGCTGCCAGGCGCTGTTGCAGGAGAAGAGCGCGCAGGCCGGACGCTACGAGCAGCAGCTGATGGCCGGGCGCGCCGCGCTGATCGCGAAGGACACCGACATCCACCAGTTGCGCTCCGAACTGGCCCGGCTGCAGGCGGAGGTGCCGGAGCTGGAGATGCGCCAGCGGCTCGCGAATCGCGTGGCACAGATGGAAGAACGGGAAGCGGCGCTGCGGGCCCAGGTGGCCGCATTGAAAGCGGCACGCCATGCGCCCCCGGGTGCACCGGCGCCGGCGGGCGACGCGCCGACGGACATGCCGGCCGTGCCGACCGAAGTCCCGGTGCGGCTGGTGAACCGCAGCGTGCTGTGCGTGGGCGGACGCAGCGGCAGCGTGCCGGTCTACCGCAACGTGATCGAGCGCGTCGGCGCGCAGTTCGCGCACCATGACGGCGGCCTGGAAGACAGTGCCGGCCAGCTCGATGCCAGCCTGGCGGCGGCCGACCTGGTGATCTGCCAGACCGGCTGCATCAGCCACCATGCCTACTGGCGGGTGAAGGACCATTGCAAGCGCACGGGCAAGCGCTGCATTTTTGTCGACAACCCGAGCGTGTCGAGCCTGGTGCGCGGGCTGCAGGAGGCAGCCGTCTGATCCGTGACGCGGCCGTTCAATCGCGCGACTTTCCTAAAAGTAAACTGGTAAACTTTTAATATTTACATTTTACAAATTAGATTGAAGGTCTGATGACGGCACAAAAACTCGTATCTGATCGCATTGCCATGCTCAGGTATCTCATGATCATCGGCGTAGTTATCCTGCATACCCCACCTTACGTGCCCATCACCGAGATCGGTCCGGGAATCTTCGACTTCATCAAAGCATTTTTCCAGAACGCCGCATTTCGGGCCACGGTACCAGTCTTGACGCTCATTTCCGGCTATCTCCTGTTCCGCTCCGGACTGGACCAGGACTGGAGGCGATTGTTCAACAAGAAGGCATGCACGATCGTCCTGCCCTTCTTTGTGTTCAACCTGCTCGTGCTGGCTGGCGCCCTTGCAGCCCAGCATCTGCTTGGTCTTCGCATGAGCTATCAGCTCCTTCCTTTCGACACGCAAACCTGGCTTGATGCCGCCTTCGGAATTTCCGCATCGCCGATCAACTACCCGCTTAACTTCCTGCGCGACCTGATTGTCCTGATGGTATTCGCGCCTCTGCTGGGTTTCATCCTGCGCAACTGGGCCTGGCCCGGATTCGCGGCGGTGTTTCTCATCTTTTTCAATAATCTGGACGGAACGCTGATCCTGCGCGAGGTCATGCCGATCATGTTCTACCTCGGCGGCATGGCGGCGACACGCAACTGGAACCTGCTGGCCCTGGACCGCTACGCCCTGCCCTGCCTGGGACTGCTCGTTGTCCTGTGCGCGTGCGTGGTTCACTTCCAGGTCGGTAATACCACCTATTTCCGCTTCGTCGCCCCTTTCCTCATCTGGTCCGCGGCTGCGCTGCTGCACGATACCCGGCCGGGCTGCTGGCTGCAGTCCCAAAGCAAAGCCAGCTTTTTCATCTTCCTGGCCCATGCGCCTTTGCTGCTGGTGTCGTCGGTGGCGTACCAGAAGCTCGGTCACGACATACCTTACCCACTCTACTGGATTGCGACACCCGTGCTGATCGTGGCCATCCTGAGCCTGGCCTACCACACGTTCATGCGCATCTGCCCGCGCCTGTTCGCCCCCTTGGTCGGGGCCCGGCCGCCGGGCGGGCGCAGCACGGCGCCGCCGATCGGCGCCCCTGCACGCGTGTCACCCTGATCCGCAAGCCGGACGGAGCCTGGATGCAGGCTTCGCCTGGATGGGATATGCGAGACGCCAATCGGGATAGGGGCGGCCAAATCTGGCCGGCCCCTCCCACACCACCCGGCATGC
>JAEAMF010000323.1_pt1 | contig 67527 bp, 69 predicted proteins | sample 8958721 | NCBI WGS metagenome assembly JAEAMF01 (sample SAMN16933255, study PRJNA681124) | bioreactor sludge metagenome | isolation source: anaerobic bioreactor treating anionic surfactant - SDBS | place: India: Bengaluru | collected 2019-02-28
ATCCTTTTTTGTGGAGAACGAAGCAAAGCGAAGTACTCCGCAAAAAAGATACAGTAGAGAGCGGGATAAAGCTCCTGAAAAAATATGTAAAAGAAAAAATGCCTCTGGAAAATTCAGAGACGTTATAGTACATGAATTATAGAACGAGAGAAAATTCTATAATATTTTCATAATTCTCTCAAATATATATAGTGAATATTTGCTTGTAATCTAAAAAACAAAAATTCCGTTATAAAGTCATATTAATCCATTCATCATGATACAAACAAAAATCCTTTTTCGGAGAGCCACCGAAAAAGGATTTAAACTAAACTATATAAACTAAATTAATCTATAAATAAAGAAGCAATTGCTGTAGCTTCACTACCTGTAAGAATTTCGTCATACGCTGCAGAACCTGCTGCTGCGCCAAAAGCTGTCGCGGTATTGAACCCAGCCTGGGTTGTAACATCTTCACCTGCATATACTGCATTGGTTGCAGCAGGCATATTTCCGCCATTTGCCAATTCTATCCATCCTTTGTTAGCACGCATTCTACGAACCATAGAAGCATGTCTCGCTTCTACAGAGTGAATTTGTAATGCTGCTTGAAGTACGGTTCCGTTTGACATTACGTTTCCTGCCTGTCCTTTGTAAGCTCTTACACCTGTATCTTCAAAAGCCTGAGCTAAAGTTAGAAACTGCTGATAATTTGTAAATGGTGTGAAAGCACCGTTTGCTGTAAAATCGAAAGTTGGTTTTGCACCTGGAGTTACTCCTAATGAAGTTAGTGTGCTTTTAAGAAATGTAACGTGAGCTGCCTCATGTTTTGAGATCTGCTGGAAAACAACTTTATCCGAATTAGGAATTAAGTTTGCTGTCTGCAATCCTATTCTATAGTATTCGTCTTCTAAATATTCTAAAGTAAGAGCCAATTGAAGAGCATCGGTCAATGCGCTTTTCATTGCTAAAGTAGGTTCTGTTTTGGTTTCAGCCTTTGCAGAAGTTGCCATAAAGCTTCCTAATCCTAAAGGTAATGCAGCAACAGCGGCTTTTTTACCAAATGTAGAAAGATCTGAAAGGTTATCTAGTCTTGACGTTTGTTTTGTGAAAAAAGAATCGTCAGAAAGTTTATCTAATAATTTTAAAATGTTCATAATAATAGATTTTGAAATGAATAATTAATTAATACCTCTTTCTTTCCAGGTAAATGGAGTTTTAATAAATCCGCCTGCAGCAGCTATAACATCTTTAGGTTCTTTAGCAACATCAAGACCAGTAACAGGATCTACTACATCATCTCCAGAGAAAGCCGCAGTTAAAGGGTTAATCAAATCTCTGATTGCAGAAGCATGTCTTGCCTCCACTGAAACAATTTTACCTGCAATTACAAGATATGTAGGATTGGTAATGTACTTACCTGCTGCATTGTAAGCTGCTACTCCTGTATCTTCAAGAGCTTTTGCTGTTGCCAATACAGAACTTCTGTCGTTAAAATTCACATTGGGATACTGGAATTCAAGTGTCGGTAAAACATTAGTTGTTGCTCCTGTAATTGCCGCCTTAAAGAAATCTCTGTGAATTACCTCGTGATGGTATAAATCTGTTAATACTTCTTTTTCTGCATTTGAAATTCCTGCATAGAAATTATTCACAACTTTGGTGTAAAAATCTGCTTCTAATTGCTCTAAAGCATAAGCATAATTCAAAACACCTACATCTCCCATTCCCAAATCGAATATCTTATTATCATTATATTCAAAATCGTCATCGTCACAGCCTACCAAAGTAAGCCCTGCAACGGCAATACCAATGCCGCTTAGTTTTAAAAAGTTTCTTCTGCTAGTATCCAAGGTAGCTCCCTGACTAGAAACATTGATTGGTTTTTTCATAATATTATTTTTATAAAGGTTTAATACTTTTAATGTTATCTACGACATTGATTTGGTTTTGGTTTTCATAATCTTTAAAAAAAATGAAATTTTATTAAATAAAGTTTCAAAAAGAATTAAAAAACATTGAGAACTAAACAATTACAATACCATAAAATATATGTGTGGTATCTAAAGTTCAATAGTTTTTAAAATAAATTTTACTTATTTTTGTGAAATGAGTCAAAAATGGATTTATAAAACCGAACCTGATGAAGAAACTGTTGACCGATTGAGTTCGTCGCTTGGTTTTGGAACTTTTGAATCCAAACTGTTGGTTCTTAGAGGAATCGACAATTATCAAAAAGCGCGCGAATTTTTCAAGCCCAACTTAACAGATATTCACAACCCTTTTCTAATGGCAGACATGCAAAAAGCAGTTGAGCGTATTGCTACAGCCATTGAAAACGGAGAAAAAATAATGATTTACGGCGACTACGATGTAGACGGAACTACAGCAGTTGCCCTTACTTACCTTTATTTAAGAAAAATTGTTCAGAAAAAATATTTAGATTTCTACATTCCCGACAGAAATTCTGAGGGATACGGAATTTCTACTGAAGGAATCGATTTTGCCAAAGAAAACGGCTTTTCACTCATCATTGCATTGGATTGCGGAATTAAAGCAATCGATATGATTAATTATGCAAAAGCAAAAAAAATTGATTTTATCATTTGCGACCACCATTTACCAGGAGAAGAAATTCCGGATGCAGTAGCTGTTTTAGATCCAAAAAGAAGTGACTGCCGATATCCGTTTAAGGAACTTTCAGGATGCGGAGTCGGTTTTAAACTCTGTCAGGGATTAAATACAATTTATAAAATTCCTGAAACAGAACTATTTGAGCTTACAGATCTTCTCGCTATTTCTATCGCAGCAGATATTGTTTCGATGACTGGTGAAAACAGAGTTTTGGCAAAAATGGGACTTAAAGTTCTTAGAAAAACACGCAATCTCGGTTTAAGACTTCTTATTCCTGAAGATAAACTTTCGCATTTTGAAATCTCAAATATTGTTTTTGAAATTGCCCCAAAAATAAATGCCGCAGGAAGAATTTCGCAAGGAAAAGCTGCCGTAGAACTTATGGTTTCTGATAATTTGAAACACGCCCAACAAATCGTAGGCGACATCATGAATCTGAATGACGAAAGAAGAGAACTTGATATGTTTTCTACAGAATCTGCTTTGAAACAGATTGTTGAATCTCAGCAAGAAACAAAATACACCACCATTGTTTATCATCCCGAATGGAACAAGGGCGTGATAGGAATTGTAGCCTCAAGACTTATTGAAAATTATTATAAACCTACATTAGTTTTTACAGACGGAAATAATGGAGAAATGGTAGCATCCGCGAGATCTGTTTCAGATTTTGACGTACATGAAGCATTGGATCTCTGCTCAGAATATTTTCTGAAATTTGGCGGGCATCACGCTGCAGCCGGACTTTCTATGGAAAAAGATAAGTTCGAAGAATTTAAAATTAAATTTGAAAAAACAGTTGCCGAAAAAATAAAAGAACACCAAAAAGAACCTTCTATTACCATTGATGCAGAAGTGGAAGTTGACGAAATCAACAGAGATTTCATTAATTTTCACCGTAAACTCGCGCCATTTGGTCCGCAAAATATGAAACCCAATTTAGTTTTAAGAAATCAGAAGATTGCAGGCTATCTTAAAACGATGGGAAAAGATAATAATCACCTGAAATTCTACATCAAACAAGAATCTACAGGCAGAAATATAGAATGTGTTGGTTTTAAACTCGGGCAATTTGCAGATGATTTTAGAAACAAATCTTTTGATATTGCTTTTACTTTAGAAGAAAATCACTGGAAAGGTAATGTAACCCATTATCTGAATATACGAGATGTAAAATTTGTGGAGGATTAACAGATTTAAATAAAATAATTTCAACCTTAAACTCAACCTCAGCTTTGAAAAAAATCGGTTTATTTTTCGGATCTTTTAATCCTATTCATATTGGTCATTTAATTTTGGCAAATTATATTCTGGAAAATTCTGATATGGATGAATTGTGGTTTGTTGTAAGTCCGCAAAATCCATTTAAAGAAAAAAAATCTCTTTTGAAAGATCACAACCGTTTGGATATGGTACAGCTTGCTGTAAAAAATTATCCTAAAATGCGTGCTTCAAATGTAGAGTTTTCTTTACCTACGCCAAGCTATACTATAGATACTTTAACTTATCTTCAGGAGAAACATCCGGAATTTTCTTTTAGTTTAATCATGGGAGAAGATAACCTCAACGGACTTCACAAATGGAAAAACTCGGATGTTTTAATTAAAAATCATCACATTATTGTTTATCCAAGAGTATTTGATGGCGAAAAAAATGATTCTGAATATCTGCAACACGAAAATATTTCGATGATTAAAGCACCTGTTATTGAACTTTCTGCAACAGAAATCCGGAATATGATTAAGGAAGGTAAAAATGTAAGACCCATGCTTCCGCCAGAGGTTTTTGAATATTTGGATGGAAGTAGTTTTTATAAATAATTGTTAGTTGTTAGTTGTTAGTTGTTAGTTGTTAGTTGTTAGTTGTTAGGCAAAATTAATTCTTAAGAATATGGAATTCCTTGAAAATTTTTTCTCAAAATATCCTCAGAATAAAGTCATCAAATGGTTTAAACAAATTTGTTTGGCAGAAGCTGTTTCTTGGTTTTTCCTTTTTACAGCAATGATCTGGATACGAACCGACTCTGAAAATATTTTTGCCGTCATCTACATCAGTACAATTGGCAGTATTCACGGTTTTTTTTTCACGCTTTACCTTCTCTTTTTACCTTCTGTCAGAAAAATTTATGCTTGGGATGATGAAGACTCTGTTTTTGCTTTAATTTCTGCTTTTTTTCCTTTTGCTACAATCTGGATAGACAAAAAACTGGCTCGCTTTGATAGAGAATAAAAAAAGAGGCTCTTTTGAAGCCCCTTACTATTAAGTTAATTATCTCTAATGACGTGTCCCGTTACACTCAATGTATGTGAACCTGTAGTATTTGTGTACGTTCCATTGATTGTAAAGTCAATGTATTGTCCTACTGCACCATAATTACTTATTTGCAGCGTAAGATTGTTTCCGTTAGCATTTATAAATTCTCCCAAAGATTCCAAACTAAAATTAGAAGTGTAAGTTCCGACTGCAGATCCGTTAAGAGAACTTAAAAGAAAACCTGCATTTGAGTTTTGCGAACTTATAAATAATCCGAGAACTGATGTTGGAGTTTGTGCATTACCATCGGCATATATTGGAGAAATATAATATTTAATTGGTTGTGCATCTGTCTGGCTTGTAATAAATTCTGACGCAGCAGTACAAACGGTAAGATTACCCAAATTAGTAGAAGGAGAAGTTGCGGTAAAATTAATAGCTCCTGTTGTTTGAAGATTTGTGAAATCGGCACCGGAAAATGTTAACTGCTGACTTGATGCACAACTTAAAACATTAAAAGAAAAGCTTCCGTTAGTTACCTGTGTGGAATAATTAGAAAAATAATTTGTGCTTGAAGCATAAGATAAATTTGCAACTCCGTTTGTAACATTATTGCCAGAACAATCCTTAAGAGTACCTGTAATTGTTATCGTATTACTCAAACTTTGTGAAATGGTAATTGCAGGAAGTGTATTGTTAGAATTGTTTGCAAAAGGGCCAATATTATTGGTCATGATTACATTATTACAGGCATCATAAATTTTCATCGTTAAATTTTCTCCAGCAGGTATAATTCCTGATGCATTTCCGTTTCCGTCTGTTATTGCAGAAGTAGAGTTTTGATTTTGTCTAAATAATTTTACCGTTACATTGCTCAGTGGCAATGCAGTTGCATTTTGTATATGAACATTCAACAGGCATTGAGAAAACTGTGCATCGCAATTCCACCAGGAGAAATGACTTACATTTCCTACATATGCATTCCCAACCTTTGTTGCAGAACCTTCTTCCTGCCAAATTCCTGTAGTTTCATTAAAAGACCATAACGGAATCGTAGCCGGAGCCGTTGAAGTTTGAGTAGCATCTATTGTCACAGTCATTTCAGCAGTGTGACCGGAAGCAATCTGCAGATTTTGTCCGGAAGCTCCGGTAAGTTGTACATGAAGCATCCCGTAAGTTTCCATTATTCTGGAGTTTCCATCCGTATTATTGGCTAGGAAGGAACCAGGCATCAACTCATTAAGATATTGATCTGAAGGTTTTAGATGAAACATTGCAACATTTACATTACCGTTATAAGCATTTCCATTTACATCTTTGAAGCTCCCGTCAAATTTTACTTTTGTTCCGTTGGGTAAAGAGACTGTAGAAATTGCTCCAGAAGCAACAGTAGAAGTATTAGTTGCTGGAATCATCATAATGTTGATTTTGTTATTTCCTGTGGTAGGAACCATTGTGCGAGAACCATTTACAAAACCAGCTTTTGTCGCTTTCACGTAAGCAAATTTCTCTTTAACATCAGCATTTTTAATTACAAAAATACCTTGTGCGTTTGTTTGTACTGTAGAGTTCCCAATCGTAATTGTAGCTCCCGAAACAGGAGATCCGTTGGTAGATAAAACCAAACCGTGGAAATTCCTTTGTGCAGAGTTTCCAAAATTATAATTGGTTTGCTGAGTTCCATTTTGTTGATTTTCGAAATCTATAAAAGATTCATTTTTACATGATACAAGTAGTACCAAAATCATTAATAACGAGTAGAATTTTGTCATAAGTTATTATTTTTTTGTGAATTTAAATTTAATCAAAAAAAAGTGAATTCTAATATTTTATTTTTTATGTAACAAAATACTTCTTCCAGTTGTCTAATCATATAGAAACTCAAAGAAACTAAAAATTCAAATAAAAAATTTAGTAACTCAAATTCAAACAGTTACAATTTATTTAAAATTATTTTTACTACTTTGTATTGCATGATACTAAATTAATTATATATCTTTGCAATGTTAAATAATAACAAATACAAGCATCTGTAAATTTTAAAATAACATCACCATGAAAACGCCACTCCTTATTGCCGCTATATTTTTCACAGGACTTACCTTCGCACAAGAAAAAAAATCTGATACTTTACAAACTAAAAAAATTGAAGAAGTTGTTATTAAAAAGCAAGTCTTCAAAAAACAAAGTGACCGTTTTGTATATGACGTTGCCGCTTCACCTGTGACTAAAGGAAATAATACTTTTGATCTGCTGAAACAAACTCCCCTACTTTCTACAACTGATGATAAAACATTAAAGATTGCCGGAAAAAATAATGCACTGATCTACATCAACGGTAGAAAAACCAATATGGATGCAGAATCTCTAACTCAGTTTTTGAAAAATACACCTGCAGAAAATATTCAGAAGATTGAAGTGATTACCGTTCCGGGAAGTGAATTTCAGGTAGAATCTTCAGACGGAATCATCAATATCGTTCTGAAAAAGAAAATGAGCGACGGAACTAGTGGAAACATGAGAATGTCTAATTCTCAGAATAAATACAACGCAAGCAGTGCAAGTTTTTCTGTAAACTACAGAAAAGACAAACTCGGAATCAGCGCCAATCTTAGTGGAGGAGAAAATATTCAGGCTCAAAGTTATATTTTGAGAAACGGAAATGATTTAGTAAAAAACGAATCTGTAGGAGATATTGACGATCCCAATAAAAATCTTGGCGGATATCTGAACTTCGATTATCAGTTAAACGACAAAAGCAATTTAGCTTTATCATGGAACAGCTGGGCAAATAAAAGTTATGGCTCTACTGTAGAGCTTTTAAATACTTTAAACATCTACAAACCAGACGGAAGTTTAGATAAAACGGATCTTACACGATCAAGCAATCTGGAAAACGCAAGAAACTATAATAATTCTGTAAATTTAAATTACGAATTAAAAACAGACTCTTTGGGAAGCAAACTAAATCTGAATGCTGCTTATCTTATTTATAAAAGATTTCAAAATTCGGATAACAAAACAATCGTTGAGAATCCCGCAGGTGTTTTTACGCAACTGAGACAGAATGTTTTGCAGGATATTCCTCAAATTATTAATAATTTTTCAAGCACAGTAGATTATATTCAAAAGTTTAAACATGATTTTACAGTCTCTGTAGGAGGAAACTTTAATGCTACTAAAACCGATAACGACACAAAGAATTTCTTCAACTATTATGATGCAAACGGAAATCTGAAAAGTATTGACCCAGATCTTAATCATTTCATTTATGATGAGCAAATCTATGGTGCATATATCACATTTGAAAAGAAATTTTCGGATAAATTTTCAGGTAAAGTAGGAACAAGATATGAAATCACAAGAAGTTTAGGAACATCTGAAATTCCCGATCAGCCAATGCAGGAATTTGAACGAAACTATAACAACCTGCTTCCTTATTTAAGCCTGAATTATGCTATCAATGATAAAAACAATATTTCGTACGCGTTTTCCAGCAGAATGCGAAGACCTAGTTTTTGGGAGCTGAATCCGGTAAAAAATATTCTTACAGAAGATAATTATACTCAGAACAATCCTTTTGTAAAAGCTTCATCCACTTATAATCAGGAACTTACTTATATGTTTAAAAACTCTTATTTCCTGATTTTGAATCATTCTTATTTTAAAGATATCATTACCCAAGTTCCACTTCAAAGAGATATTGAAAGAGATGGCAAAACATATCGACAATTAGCTTATATCAGAACCAATTTCGGAGACAAACAGGAAATGTCAGTGATGTTGGGAATGCAGAAAACTTTTTTCAATCAATATCTTACTACGAATTTCAATATTGGGGTACAACACAACATCAATAAAGGAACTTTAAACACAGATCCTACATCCGGACAGGTTTTTGACACGTATATTAACAACCGAGAATCTTCAAGTATTGTGATTCAAACCAATAACACCATACGTTTAGACAAGAAGAAAACTTGGTTCTTAGGAGTTAATTATTTTTATGTAGACCAACAGCAGATTGAATTGGGAATGTTGAAAAACCTGATGAGTCTAGATTTAAGCATTAAGAAAAACTGGAACGACTGGACGTTTGCTCTTAATATGAATGATGTTTTAAACACAAATATTGTAGAAATCGAAGATTCTCAGGCAAACGGAACTTACAACTATATCAGAAACAACCAATTTAGAAGAGGCGGAACCTTTAGTATTACTTACAACTTCGGAAATCAGAAAGTGAAAAAAGTAAGAGATATAGAAGGTGCTTCTGACGCAATCAAAAGCAGAACAAGATAAAAAATCATTTCTTCATATATATTATTTTGTAAGAGAAGCCTGCCGGAAAACCGGTGGGTTTTTCTATCTTAAATCTGAATCACGAATTCAAATCTTTTTCTTGCTTAAAAATAAATTGATAGATTTTCTTAGTTAGCGTAACGATTTGGGGAACTTGCTTAAAATTCTCCCAAGTTATTTCCTTATTTAATGTTTTCTCAAGAATTATTCTACTTAAACTTGCTTTATCCTTAAATGTCTGCCATTCTTCTCCGCTTCCTCTAATGTGTTTTTTACAGACTTCATTTAAAGGAATATTAGATTCTTTAATTCTTTTTAAAAACTTTCCTACATATTCTGTACGATTTAGTTCTGTACTTTCCATAAAGAATGTATCAATTTTATTCTGAGTAGATTCATCAATACTATTTTTGTTACAAAACTCAATTAATACTTTTTGCCAGACTTCTTTAGGCAAAAGATTTTCAGATTCTCTAATGCCCCACAGAATTAAACCATCAAAATTTTTATCCCGAGAAAACTTTTCTTCAAATGATTTTAATCTTGAGTATTTCTTAGTTCCTGCTTTCGCCATATCTGAATCTGCTAGCAGAAAGATTTTATTTGATAATGCTAAAGCATTTATTTCTTCTACAAATCTTTTTTCTTCATTATCATTAAATTCTTCTCCCAAAATATAATGTTCAATATTTCCACCTGCATATTCAAAAAAAGTAAAATCAATATCCTCTTTAGGATAAACTTTACCTTCTTCAGAATCACAATACGCTTTCAGAAATGCTTTGATGTAGTTACGGTCAGAAATCCCTTCAACCCAAATACTTGCGTTAGCTAAAAACACAGAAGTATTGTTAACTCCTAAATCTCGTAATAATTCTGCATTTCCAAAATTAATATTTTTTACTATAATCTTTTTATGCCCATTCTCAACAATTGGAGTAAAAGAATAAATAGAAACATCATCACTTTCCAAAGTCAAATCTAATAAGTGATTGGAATGAGTTGATATAAAATATGTAAGTTTCTTGTTAGTAATGTCTTTATTAAATGAAATCTGTTCAAAAAATAATCTTTGCATTCCTGGATGAAGATTCAATTCAGGTTCATCAATAAAAATAACAGAATTCTCCTCAGCCATAAATATTTGGTACATCAAAATTATTATAGCTTGAATTCCATCGCCTAACTCATGTAGTTTTCTTGTATTATTTTCACCGTCAATATGAATATAAATAACCTCTTCAGAATTATCTCCTAGGAGGCTTTTATCTTTATCAAAATATGCAACAATATCTATTTTCTTACCACTAAAAAAGTTGTTTTGTACAAAGATTTCAAAATCTTCAAATCTTTTTCTTACTTCCTTTCTTGCATTTCTTGAATTTAAAATTGCTTTATATAAATGTAAACCTGTAAATGTTTTTACATTATCAGTCGGATGATTTCTTTGAAGTGTATTATAAAAAATATCATCTTCTATTTTTAAATATTTATCTTCTTTATAGTTATAAAGTGAATGTGCTGTTCTTAAGGTGGGAATATAAATTTTTGTAAGATTTTCTGACTTATGTTCAACTTTTGTAAGTTCAATTATCTTTTGATTTATTAAATCTAAACTATTGATTTTAGTTTCATCAAGAGGAGGATTGTAATAACTACGTTTAGCAAATTTAACATTATTAAAATTTTTAAAGTTTCTTCCATTTTGTTCTGCTAAAATTCTGATCTCATGAAAATTATTGCCATTATTTTTTCTTACACTAATTGTAGGTAAATTTCCGTCAAAAAATGATATACTTTGTTGCTGTTTTGAAAAAAGTTCTTTATCTAAAAGTCTATTAAATTCAATAATTAAATTATTAATGTCTTGAAAGTTAACTTGTGTGTAAGTTTCAATCTGCATTAAATGTCTCATCATCCAACTTTTCCCACTATTATTTGCTCCAACAAAAATATTTATTGAATTTAAATTTGGTAGAAATCTTATGCGATTATTATCTCCAAATAAATAATATCGATCAATAATTTGTGAATCTTTATCATCATCTAAAATTAAATCATACATATTTAGTTTTTGATAAAAATAAAAAAACGTAGTGACAATAACAATTTTTAGGCTTCTAAAAAATTTAAACTTATTCCGATTTCACCACCTCCGTTCTCTCAGAAATTCCATTAGCATTGAAAGCTTCAATCTGGAAATAATAAGAATCTACCCTATCTGCTCCAGTAAAGAAATATTCGTTTTTACCGTAAACCATAATGCTTCCATACAATTTGTCTGGAGATTTTCCCCAGTAAATTACGTAGCCATCAGCTTCAGAATTTTGTTGCCATTTCATCCAAATGCTTCTTCGTTCACCATATTTTTTTGCATCTGCTCTCAACGGAACAAAATTCTGAACTTTTGCAGGTTTCGTTCCCGATCCTTTACCGAATACCCTGAAACCGCTTAATGCAAATTTTCCTGTCGGCATTTTCAGGTTTTCCATTTTTAAAAATCTTGCCTGTGCTGGTTTTTCCAATTCGACATAATCGTGAGGAACGTCTTTCGTATTTTTACTTTTATCGACAATTACTTTCCATTTTTTACCGTCATCTGATCCGTAAATTTTATACTGATGCATCTTTCCTTCGGTTTTTCCCATAAATTCAACATCCTGATCAGCGTAATTAATCTGAATGGCATTAATTGTAGAAACTTCTCCTAAATCTGTCTGAAACCATTCACCAGAATTTCCGGTTTTTGCACTCCAATAGGTTTTAATATCTTCATCCACTGCATAATTAGAATGATAGCCGCCTAATGTTGAAGAAACCTGAACGGGTTTGTTGTAATTCAGCAACATCCAGTTTGTGAACAATCCTTTTGAGAAATCTTTTCCCTGCGCAAACTGCGGAAGTAAAGTCGGGTAATCCCCGTAAGCAGTGTTCGTGTACATTACATCATCTTTATCAAAACCTGCAGGCCAAATTCCCAAACGTCTTTCAAAATTATTTTTTGTTGAAATAAATATGGTAGAAACGTGCCACCAGTTTTTGAAATTATCTTCAAAAGTTGCACCGTGTCCCGCTCCTCTTGCAAAACCTCCCGGTTTATAAGAAAACGGATTGTGCTGTTGGTACTCGTAACCTTCCAAAGGATTTTTTGAAACATAAACTCCGTCAGAATATCCGCTGAATTCTGTTGCCGGAGCGCCATACTGCATATAGTATTTATCTTTATACTTCGTCACCCAAGCTCCTTCTACGAAAGGCTGAAGAAAAACATTGTCATTGTATTCACCGAATCTTTCCCAACCGTGATCTTCGGGCTTTAGTCTCAAAATTGGTTTTACAAAACCTTCAGACTGTAGATTTTTAACCTTTACTTCCGTTCCCAAAAGAGGCCATTCGTTGCTCGATCCCCAATAGAGATATAGCTTATTTTTATCTTCATCATAATGAAATGCAGGATCCCAAGCTCCTACTTTTAAAGTATCAACGGCAATTTTCCAGTCGTCTTGAGTGGGGTTTGTAGATTTCCAAATCGGGAAATCAGACTCCCAGGTTGAACCGTAAACGTATAAAGTATCTTTCATTGCCCAAACTGCAGGTGCATTCAGGTCGTGCGTATATTTATTGTCTCTAAGGAATTTTCTTTTGACAAATTTCCAGTCGAGCATATTGTCGCTGTGCCAATAACCTTCCTGATTGGTAGAAAAAAGAAAGAGTTTCTTTTGAAAATTAACTATTACCGGATCTGCCGTTGCACGATGTTTCCCCTGTTTAGAAAAAACCTCGAAAGGTGTATAGCCGTAATCTATATTGATAGGATTGCAATAGGTTTTTTGTTGGGCGTTTAAAGAAAAGCCTAATAAAACGGCTAATAAAAAAATGTGCTTTTGCATTTGAATAATTCTTGTGGACAAATTTAATTAAAGTTTTTTTGGTTTGGTGATTAAAGAGGTTTAATAAAATATTAGTGGGAATTTTATTTTAAATGTTTGCAAGCTAAAAATCCAAATAATTCTTTAAAAATTTGCTTTGCTATAAACAAAAAACTCCAGTATGTGAGGATTTCCATCTTCGAAATAACAAGAGAGATATTCACATCAGCAATGGGAAGCTGTTTTTTCAAATCTCGCATACTAGAACAAATCACTTGAATACTAAACTAAAAATGTAATAAACTGAAGCAAAGCTGTAGTGAAGCATACTAAATATCTAGTGATTTACGCTTTATCGTTTCTACACAATCATAGTTATGTGGTGTATGAAAGCAAATCACCTGTGCACTACACCAAATATATTATAAAGTAAAACAAATATGGCGTGAAGTATACGAAATAGTAGGTTTTAACAAAGATTTTAATTGAAGAAATATTTAAATAACTACTTGCAAATTGTGAAGTGTTTATTATCTGCCATACGATAAAATCGTGCCGTAGCTAGGGACCAGATTATTAATTATGACGCTTCTATTCCTAAAGAAGTAGTTTTGGAAGATAAAACGGAACTTGAACAGATTCGATTCATAGAACAACTCCAAAGTAATCTTGGAAGATAAAACGGAGCTCGAACAGATCAGATTAATACAGCAGCTCGAAGAGGAAGACAAGCAAACCATTTTCCGACTCGTGGAAAAAATGCTCACCAATAAAAAGTTTAAAGATTTTTTTGCTAAAAACGCAGCTGCTTTATAAAATAAAAACCCACCGCAATTGCGATGGGTTTCTTTATTTATCTGCCACACGATGCCATCGTGCGGTAGCGAGGATTAATCAGGTACATTTTGTCTTTCTACTTTAAGCACTTTATTATTCTCAATATAAATATTAATAAAGTATGGCTCACCAATATTAGGAAAATAATTTTTACTCCTAAAATAAATGGAATCGTTCGCCACCTGCAAAACCTCTGTTTTAAAGTATTTTTTTGAAATATTTTTTTCTATCAATAAAACTTTTTCATTATCTATTTTTTTTAAAAAATATTTATCTTTTTCATACATAGGTAAACCATATGCTAAGCCAATGATTGAATCTTTACCTTTAATATCATTGTAACTATAAATTACATTTTTACTATTTCTATCGATCGTTTTCGCAATCATTCGATTAGCTTCTTTTACCATTGTTAGATTGATATCATTTTTCTTTTCACATGAAAGGAGAGTAAACAAGCAAAAAATAATAGTTTTTATTTTATTCGACTTCAAAATTATATGAATCATATCGTATAGTTTTATTAGAATTTGGAATGACAATATTAAAATTATTAGGAACCCTGTTCTTATAAAACTCATTCTCATAATGAATTCTATTACCTCTGTCGCCTTCTGTTGGAGAACCATATCCATTAAATCCCGAAGGAACCATAGTGCCACCAGGATGCAAATGAGTAAATTCTGTCATTTTCACATTCTTATCATTAAGCATCTTCCATGCAAAATATCCTCCTACACCTTCTTGAGATTTTTTAAACTCAGTAGACATTACAAACATCTCTTTTCCTCCTTCTTTTACACTTTTATAGCCGGCTAAACTGAATTCGTTACTTACATTATCCTTAATGAAATTAAAAAAACTCTTCATAGATTTTTCATTCGAGGATAAATAAATATTAAATGCTGTTACTCTTTTATCATCACCTTCTCTAATCTCAGCTTTTCCTCTTATTCTTTTGTCAATTATATTTTTATCTACTGTTACAGATTTATCTCCTTTCTCATTATAAATGGTGTGGACACCTTTGGTTTCATCGCTGTCTGTTTTTCTAAGAAGTTCAAGACTACCATTCTTTTTCATTTTATAATCATCAGTCGGTTTTCTTCCATCTGGATCAATGAAACGAATAGGATTATTAAAGGCATAATTATACGGACTATGTCTCGTCATCTTCTCCGCGAGCGGATCCACGACACCCCACCTCGCAATATCCGGCATATAAAATCTCGCTCCGTAGTCATACATTCCGGTCTCTTGAAGCTCCTTTCCGTTGTACTTGTAATTGTTGAAAGATAAACTATTGTAATAATTGTTATGTATCATTCCGAATGGGTAGTAATTAGTAACTTCATCAATATCTCCTATTATTTCACCAGGCATACATGGTTCTCCACTAGGTACATTGTCACAATTTTTAATAGTACTTCCTACCACTATTCCATCACCTTCGGTATCACTGTAAGATAATCTTACATTTCCTAAATGATCTGAATAATTATAATAATATCTACCTAAAATTTCATTGTAATATCCTTCAGAAGTTGGAAAAAACTGGAGTTTCATTGTTGTTTCATTCCAATTATTTTTATACTGAAAACCATCTAAATAATCTGTTTTATCCAAACCATAGTAATCAAAGACTTTCATTAGTTTAACTCCATCTGCCCTGTAAGTATTACTTGTTGTTCGACCATTTTGAATAGTCTGATTCGGTAAATTTAAAAAATTATATTGAATGGCTGAAATACCCTTATCTACAAATGAGGTCATATTTCCATTTACGTCATATCCTATATCTGTAGGTGTAGCTTTGTACGGATAGCCAAGGGTTGTCGTTACAGTTTCATTTATTTTCTGAAGTCGGTTGCTAACATTAGCATTTTCGTATTGATAAGAGAGATTATCAATGAGTAAAGCTGTAGTTCCTATTCTATGAGCCGTTCTTTTCATCGTTTTAATATTACCGTTGAGATCATAGGTAACTTTCTCATAATATTCTCTGATTGATGCATTCATAGAATTTTGATAAAATCCTGCTGACAGTCTGTTTAGACCATCATATACATATCCATATCTCTTGAGAGGATCATTTTCATTTCCTATTCTCCAATCCACTTCAGCAATATTCCCATTGTACCTTGGAAGAACCTGTAAACTAGGATCAGATGCATCAGGAGTTTGCAGACCTTCAACCTGATTATATTTTATCTTATAGCCAAAAAGATCATTTCCCAAATTGTTAGGATCATTAATTCCCGTCATCCAGCCACGAATATTGTAAGTGTAATCAACATTTTGAAGCCCACTTCCTGAAATTTTCCCGCCAACTTTCTTTGTTTTAAGCTGGGAAAGCTCATTATATTCATTCTGTGCAAGATATTCTACAGGATTGCTGTCTATTTGATGCGTGTGGGTTTTCAGCCTATTTTGATGATCGTAAGTGAAATTTTCGGTAATCACTTTTTCGGTATCAGAGTTCAGTCTTTTGTGTCGGGTGATTACCTGTTTGGTAACACCTGCAAAATCTAGCTCAGATTCTGTCTTGGTGTAACCTCCCAAATGATTGATGGAATGGCTTCCAGTGGCTCTTCCTTTGGTATCATACCAAGTGTAGTTTTTTGTCCAGTTGTCGTCTTCAATATTTTTCACATAAGAAGCGGTAGGTAAACTTTTGGTATTGATGTTGGAATTTTGGGCATCTTGTGGTAAAACATTCTGCCCCAAAACCTGGGTAGGAATTGCGGGGCTTCCTGTAGGATATTTGTCATAATAGTTTACAGAAAGCAACTGATAAATGTAAGTAGGAAAAGCATTTGAATTGGTATATTCTACCGCCATTCCGTTTTGAGTAAAAGAGCCGCTTCCTTCATAGTTGTTAGGAAAATTAAAATCTACGTAACCCTGAATGATTGATCGCCCATTGGGATCGGCTGTGATTCCAGTATAAATAGGTCTGCTGAATTTATCGTATTTTGTAAATAACCATCTTTTATCTGGTCTCAAATTGGCATCCTGAGTCATGATGAGTCTATCTGCTTTATCATACACCATATATTCCCAGCCTTTTCCGGGAAGCTTCTTTTCAACTAGACGGTTTCTGCCGTCGTATCGGTATTCATAGGCAAGAGCATCCTGCTCCGTGATTCCCCATGTCTGCATTTGGGAAAGAAGCGGCGGAATAACCCAAGCCAGCTGATCGTATTCGTTATACACATAATACGTATCAGCTTTTTCGGTGGCATTCAGCATTTTTCTTACCAGCACGGTCTGACCCTGACCATTTTTAAACTCAATGGTTTTATTGCCGTCTTCATCCGTTACCGTGTTTTTGTAAAGCTGTGCTGTACCGTAACTCCCGCTGAAATTAATTGTTGATTTGGTAGCACCATTTTCCCAAGTTGTGGTGGTGGTATATTTTATAACTTCCCCTACAACATTCGCATCATATTCGAACCCGACAGGTTTATTGTTCCATGCATTTCCAACATGCTTTTGCTGAAGCAGACGATCAAGCGGAGAGTTTTCCAGGATTTTTTCTGAATAGATTTTCTCCGAGCCGTAAATCGCAGGGTTAGAAGCGTAATCCAACGGCGCAGTAAAAATGCTGCCGTTGGCTGTAAAAGTTTGTGGAACAGGCAGAAAATCTTTTACCTGTCTTCCAAAGCCATCATACTCAATGTGGGTTACCACATCTTTTCCTGTAGGTGAGGCTTTTACGTTCACTACCTGTTTTGGTCTGCCTAAACCGTCAAAATACTGAACGGTTTCGGAGGTTTTGATGGGTTGATTATTTGCATCATACTCAAGATATGTTTTTGAATATGTATAATTCTCTGTGGGGCTTAATTGTGCATAGGTTGAGCCACATAAAAATAAAGCTCCTATAGGGATAAGTATTTTCTTCATGTTTTGCGTTTTATGGTTTGTAGTTGTACTTAAATTCTTTCAGGATTTTACCTGTAGCATTATCCTCTCTGATTTCTTTGAGTCTGTTGGCAGTGTCATACAAATATACCTCTCTAATGCCACTTGGCGGTGTGATGCTTGTGATTCCGACTAATGGGTCGTAAGTGTAGGTTGTAATACTGTAATTAGAAAGAACTGAATTTTTTCTAAAAGTATCCAAAGATTCAATCAGTAATTGCTCTGAAGAACCATTCAAGTCTGAATTTGATTTTTGGCATATGTCTAAAGTCGTGTAACTAGAAGTTGAATTACTAATACCTAAATCATTCATCAAAGTGATATAGGCAACTCCTTCTATTTTTGCTATTGGGAGTGTTCTTTGGTAACCATATAATATTGTTACTGGTATTCCGTCTTTGGATGTATATTGTAAAAGATTTCCTTTTTCATCATAGCTATCATATGTTATATCATTTTCAAAGACTTCGTTGGGTGTATTAATTTTAGAAACTTGTACACTTTGTTGAGAAGATGGTAATAATAGTTGGTGTCCATTCCAATTTTTACTAAAATTTGTTTTATTCTTAGAAATTGGAACTCCTTGTTTATTAACTTCAGTCAAGACAGGAATTTCAACCATATTTGCTGTGATCATATCTGCACTTGAGGAATAATTTAAAATTTTATTAGTTTCTGAGCCATCGGAATTTATACTTTTTATGTTTGTAAGTACCTGAGGCTTAGTTTGAGAAAAAGTAAATTCATTCAAACTTGTTAGCTCTTGACCGTTAAAATATTCTTTTTCAATAATTTTCTTAGGAACAAAAGTTCCACCGAACTGTTTTATATAATAGTTAAAACTTCCCCGGTCAGTTGCATGAGTAACATAATTTGTGGGTTTTAAAACATCAGCTATATCAGAAAATTCAGTTATAGACTCTCTAATTTTCACAAAACTATCATTATAAAATTCTTGTTTACTTAATTTTCCTCTTTTATACGAAAATGAATTATAAGGAAGATTTATATTTTCAATATTTTGAGGTCCTAGCGTGTATTTTAAATTAGAATTAACAATATTTTGATCAATTTTGTTAAAATCTGAATTATCAGCATGTGAATCATGTCCCGTAAAATAATATTTTATGTAACTTCCATTGCTTTGAATTTCTGTAACTTCGGAATAAAGCACTGGTGATGAATTCATTGCGGTTTCAATAATATTGTTTGAATAAACATCAACACTTTCCAGACTTTGAATAGAGTTTTTTGCTGAAAAGTAAATTAAGTTTCTATAATAATTGGATAATATACCGCTCGAGATTGTATTCGAAATGTTAGGATTATAATTTTTTAAATATTTATATTCTTTTGTATCGGCAATTAGGTTTCCCTCAGAATAATTAATTATTTTTTTAATTCTACCTCCACCAACTATGCCCGTGGAGTTAACAATAGTATTTTTAAATTGATTAGAAAAAGGACGGTCAACTTTTTGGCTATAATCATGACCTTCATAAATAAACTCAGACCTTCCTTTTGTAGGATAAGTAATACTTTTTAATAGCCCTGTGTTGGCATAGTTTGCATCCGGATCTCTTATTGATTCTGAAAAAGAATAATCTCCGTTATTCTTATTTAGGTTAAAATTGGGAACTAATTTATTGTTTACCTTACCATTCCAAAACCCCCAAAAGTCAATACCTATAGTATATTCATCGGGAAGAGTAGATTTACCATAATAATCAAAGTTATATTCCATTTCATATACTGGATTTAATTTTGACTTGAGAAATAATTTCAATTTATCTAAGAAAAAATAGTCTTTATTCCTATAGTAAGTTAAAGCTACATTTTTATAATTATTACCTAATTGATTTTTTAGAAATATTGACACTAGTTTATATGATGGAATTGTTCCATTATAGTACTTGTTAAAAACTTCGTAATTAAAAAATGCTATTGGGGTATTGTTAAGTTTTATTTCTTCGGGCAAGCTTTTTTTTGTTATATTAAATGAACTTTCTATTCCTGAATCAGCAAATGAGCTTGAGTTTCCCCAGTGTACAGTTCCTCCCACGTAGTCCAACCAACTTGTAGAAGTATTGTAATTCATATTTGTACTTCTTATATGTTGTTTACGTACATAATTATAATCTAATATTCGGGAAAAAGGCTCTTTTATGTTACTAATCAAATCCCTGTCATAACAAAAGTTTTTGTCATACAAGTCAATGCTTTCGGATTTATATACAATATCTACAACATTTGTATTTGGGTATTCAATTTTAAATAAGTTCCAAGCAGTTATTGTAAACTTATTATCAATACTTTGATCTGTAGACATTGGATAGGATACTTCAAGATTTGCATATATACCCCCGAATGAATATTTTATTCCTTGACCATCAGTGATTACGATTGAAGAATTTTTTGTTAAACATCTTGAACCATTATCAAATTGATTTAAAGGCTGTTTTGATGACAGGTTTGTAATGTCTATCTTAAGAGCTTTTTCATCTGATACAATTACTGGAACCCCATCATTCCCTATATAAAAATATCCGTGTTTGTCCATAAAATTGAAATTAAAAACATCAGGCTCTAGCTCAAAATTTCTACCGTTACAATTTATTCCAACTTTAACATTTCCATTATTCCCCGCGTTATAATTATTTCCATATATCTGAGAATTAGTCTTATTACAGTTTCTTACGCCTTCTAAGTACCCATATAATTTATCACTTGATGTTGATTCGGGGCAATAGTCATCCGGAATTCCCCGAACCTCCCTACTTATCGCTCCTCCAAAGTCAAGTGACCAATCCATCCCTACATAATTGGATCTTTTTGCGGGAACAAATCCTGTCCCATAATATTGAAGGTTAATACTAAAGTTCTCATTCATGTATATACCCGAATAATTATATAAGTTAACAGTATACGCATTACCACCAGTGTTTTTATTTATAGGGATATTTCCAAATTTTTCTATTTGATAAGTTTGAGGAGATTTTACATTCGGAATAGTTTGTGAAAAACTATTAATAAATGAATTAATTAATAGTATAATAATTAATTTTCTGTCAAATATTTTTTTCATATGTTTTTATTTTTTAATTAATTTACCATTCGCAGTTTTCCCTGCATCCGTTTTTATTGTCACCAAATATGCCCCCTGAATCAAGTTTTGCGTATTGATTTTGGTTACTTTGTTTTTAGTTTTAAGATTTTGCAGTTGTCTTCCGCCCATATCATACAGCACAATATCAGCTTCCTTAAATTCAAATCCAATCTCTATATAACAATAATCAGACACAGGATTCGGATAAATCTTAATATCCAGTTTCTCAATCAGCTGATCCAACTGTTTATCTCCCAACTTCACGATCTTCCAGTTTTCTTTCCCTAATTCCTCTGCACTTGTTCCTGCTAAAATGATTGAACCGTCTCTGTTTAATTTGATATCAGATAATCTTTCTTCCTTTTTTCTTGATTCTCCTTTCACGTGCTTTCTCCACTGCTCATTGCCTTCAGAATTTAAATAAAGCATCCAGAATGTCTCATCGTCTGCTTCTATTTTTCCTTCTGCCTGAGTGTAACCGCCTAGTAAAATTCCTTTAGAATTTTTATCGTCTCCGGTTTTCACCACGTTCATTCCCATCAGGATATCCCTATTTTTAAAACTGTAGGATTTTTGCCAAAGTTCTTCACCTCGTTCATTTAAAGAGATCAGCCAGATGTCAGTTCCTTCATCAATATCCACGGTCTTATTTCCTGATTTGTCAGACCTTGATTCTCCACCAACTAAATATCCGGTAGAAGTCATCGCCAAAGTTTTCAAATGGTCATCACCTTTCCCTCCGAAATTCTTTTCCCATTCTACTTTTCCTTCTTTATTCAGTTTGATAATCCAAAAATCTCCTTCTCCAAAATTTTCAGAATTTTTTGAATAAATTGACGATTTGTCACTATTCTCTTTTAATTTTTCAATCCCAAAAATTCCGCTTCTCGAATAAATTCCGAGCAATGCACCTCCGTCAACCGTTGGAATCATTTTCTCGACTTCGTCTAGACCTTTTCCGCCCAGAATAATTTGGGATAATTCTTTTCCGTTTTTATCGAGCTTTGAAACAATCACATCTTTAGATCCGTAACCTTTTGGAGCATTTTGAACGTTTCCTGCAACGAAAAATCCGAAATCAGTTGTCTGAATTACCGCTTTGGCTTCTTCATCCTGTGAAGTACCCAAAGTTTTTTGCCACATCTCATCGCCAAATTCGTTAATTCTTATCAACCAAATGTCGCTTCCTCCTTTGGAATTGTCTTTTTTATCTAAACCTGCATTGGAATATGAAGTTCCAACTACAGCAAATCCTCCCTCCTGTGTGGCAACCGTTGCCGAGAGAAAATCGTGATTCTGTCCGGAGAAATATTTTTCCCAGACTTCCTCACCTTGCTGATTCAATTTTATCAAGTGAAAATCGTAATCGTTGTTCTGTTTAGAAGTTGCAGATGCGAGATTTGAGGTCGCAGATTTTCCTGCTACCTGAATATTGCTGCCTGTAATTAGGTATTGCTGATCAATTGTCGTAGTAACCTGCGAAAGAAAATCCTGTGTAGAGGATTTAATGTCTTTCTGCCATATCACATTCTGGGCTTTTAGTAAGCCAGTTGTGCACATAATAAGCACACTCATGTAGACTTGTTTCATCAGTTTGTAATTTTTTAATTGTTATCTTTTTTTGCAAATATAATTCTATTCTCAATACAGAGAAATTCTTAATTCAATTTTATTCAATATAAAAATGCAAGTCTGATGCGACAGAACCTGATGTGTTAACTTATACTTAATAAAAAAGCCAATGCTTTCTAAACACTGGCTTATTCATTTGATCTACTTACTACAACTGACTGTTTGAGTTACTGTTTTTGCTAGTCGTTCGGGATGCATTCACCATAGCAATAAGACGATCAATAATATATTCAGAAGCTTTTTATTCTCCCTTAAAAATAATTTTCCCCAGTTTGGCAACATCGCTTACATATGCATACAACTCGCTATACAGACCTTTGTTGGCAGATGTAAATGCTTTTCTCTTTTGGCGGAGATATATGAAATCGCCATGATTTTGCAAACGCAAACACCGATGAAAATAATGCAAAAACATATAACCTTTAAAAAAACAATACTTTCTACATATGAATTGTTTTGATAAAAAAGCACTTCTCAAAAGCAACGTTCTATTAAAGAATTACTTTTGAGAAGTGAAGATAAAAGTTGCTCAACTGCTGTAGTATTTTATCACACTATAACAGTTATTTATTATAATGAGTCGGAGTATTATTACATATTAGTACATTAAACCTTTTACCTAATTATAGTGAAGTGAAGTTAATTTTTATTCCACTGCTCAAGATTCAGCAAGAAAGCTTTATTTTTTCGGGAGGAAAACCTCAGCAAGCATACAACGTGCGCTTCCACCTCCGTTTACCTCAATCGTATTCAAATCTGAATAGATGATTTCGCAGTATTTTTCGATATTTGAAACTTGTTCTGCATTTAAAGACTGATAAGCAGTTTGGCTCATCACCAAAAACTTTTCACCATTTTTATTATTAACCTGAAGCATATTTCCTGCAAATTGTTGCATTTGAGCTTCAGAAATTTCAATGATTTCTTTTTCTGAATTTTTGATTGTTTCGATGACTTTACTTCTTTCTAATTCATCATCAATGCAATCTAAGCAAATCACTACAAATTTATCTGCAACACACATCATAACGTTGGTATGATAAATAGGAAGTCTTTCTGATCCCACTGTCTGAAATGAATGAAAAACTACAGGTTCAAAACCATATTTCTTACAAAATTCTCTGAATAAATTTTCATCCAATCTTAAAGAAACCGATCCGTAAGCTATTTTATTATCATGATCGAAAATCATACTTCCTGTTCCTTCCAAAAAGTGCCCCTGAATTTCTGGTAACGACCAATCATCTATTTCTGAAACGTTGAAACCGTGATCTTTAATAGTTTCTATAATATCTTCTTTACGCTCAACTCTTCTGTTTGAAGCAAACATCGGATATAAAACTACCTTTCCGTCATTATGAAAACTCACCCAGTTGTTTGGAAAAATAGAATCCGGAGTATGAGGATCGATAGTATCTTTTATTGTAATGACATCTACACCCTTGCTTTTTAGTTTTTCTACAAAAATTTTAAATTCTGCCAAAGCTTTAGACTGAATATCTGCACCCTTCTGCTCTACCTGAAAATAATTATTTTCTGCCGTTTCTGCATTATATCCGAATGCAATTGGCTCTATCATTAATACTGTATCTGTTGTTTGCATTTCTTTTAAGATTAAAAATTAAATAATTGTAAGATTAAATTTTATCAACTTTAAATTATTCTCTGACAAGTGGCATTGTAGAACATCTTAACAATCCACCCATTTTAGAAATTTCTCTGTACGGAATTTCTTCTACAGTCATTCCCCATTCATTTCTCAAGTGATTATTCATTCTTGTAAAAGCTTTGTCTGAAACGACAACTTCGGGAGAAATAGAAAAAATATTGGGAAACATTTCAAACATTTCTTCGTCTGTAACATGGAAGCAGTTTTCTTCACCGAAAATATCAATAATCAGATTATAATCACTTTCGTCCACGAAACCATCTTTGTAAATAATACATTTATCTTTACCAATCGGATTGAATGTACAATCCAGATGAAGAATTCCCTGATAAGGTTCTCTGTCATTTTTCTTCAGTTCAAAATCCAGAATTCTTTTCTTAGGAAAATATTCTTTTAGAATTTCGATGGCATATTCGTTGGTTCTTGCAGTTTTATAATTTCTGTAATCTTGTGAAAAACAAGTTCCTATAAATATAAAATCGTTCCAAACGATGACATCTCCACCTTCAATGTGGGCGGTATCCGGAAGATTGATGATATCTCTCCATTTTACTTTCTCAAAAATTTTGCGATAGGCTTCCTGCTCATCTGCACGATCTGCAATGACATTAGAAATAATCATTTTATCTTCTATCACAAAGGCTACATCTCTTGCAAAAACCTGATTATAATCTTCGATAATATCGGGACGCAACACTTCGACATCGTATTTTTTAAGCACTTTTTCGAAAGCTTCCATCTCATCAATAATATCTTCTTCTTTAGGATAAATATTGTGCTGAATAGAATGATACGATTTTGCATCATAACTTTCTTCTAAAGTAGGATCTGCACCCATTGAATTGGGCTGTCCCAAAACCACTGATTTCAGTTTACCTGTTTCGTTTTTGATATTTAGTTTCATAAAAAATTCTTCTAATGTATATGCTTTGTATAAAGCATTTTCTCATAGCATTAGCCACAAATATAATAAAACGGCATTGAAGGTAAAAATTTAATATTGAATAAAATGTATGGTTGATTACCTAAAAATATTGGTTTGAAATGTTGTTGAAATATTCAAATTCTATCTGTTTAATTTCACTTTTTCAGATAGAAATAATGGATGATTCTTGAAATTATATGATATTGTATTTAGGTTGAAAAATTACATTTTGCAATTTTGATTTATTTTAAAAGATTATAGCTTAAGAATTTTGTTAATTATTATTTTTAAGTAACCAAAACATCATGTCAATTTCATTTTTTTGAATTTTTTAGATATTAGTTTAAAAGAAATTGTGCTTTAAGATATTCATTTAAAAAAGCTGTTCTCTGTACAAACATTTCGCTCCTACGGAGCTTAGCAAATAGGAATGCTTGTTTCTACATACATAACGCTCCTTCGGAGCCTTCTATTCAAAGAATAAATCTTTTCTTAAAAAAATATAATTCTATTGTGGATATTTACTTCTGAAAATTTAAAATCCAGTACTGTGAAAAGTTTTAACTAAAATAACAAAAACCCAAAGCAAAGAACTTTGGGTTTTAATTTTATTTGAGAAAACAATATTATCTGTTTGCGATATCGATGTAATCTCTTTTTTGAGCACCTTGGTAAACCTGTCTTGGTCTTCCAATAGGATCTCCTTTTAATCTCATTTCTTTCCACTGAGCAATCCACCCCGGAAGTCTTCCTAATGCGAACATTACGGTAAACATTTCTGTAGGAATTCCTAGTGCTCTGTAGATAATACCCGAGTAGAAATCTACGTTTGGATATAATTTTCTTTCGATGAAATATTCGTCTTCCAAAGCTACTTTTTCTAACTGCATTGCAATATCAAGTGCTTTATCTTCAATTCCTAAAGCAGCCAATAAATCGTCTGCAGCTTTTTTAATGATTTTTGCTCTTGGATCGAAGTTTTTATATACTCTGTGTCCGAAGCCCATCAAACGGAAGCTGTCATTCTTATCTTTCGCTTTAGCAACCCATTTGTTTACGTCACCACCATCTTTTTCGATTAGCTCAAGCATTTCGATAACCGCTTGGTTTGCACCACCATGAAGTGGTCCCCAAAGTGCAGAAATACCTGCAGAAACTGAAGCAAACAAACCTGTGTGAGCAGAACCTACCATTCTTACAGTAGATGTAGAACAGTTTTGCTCGTGGTCTGCGTGAAGAATTAATAATTTATCTAAAGCATCAACAACCACCGGATTAATTTCAAACTCCTCGTTTGGTTGTCTGAAAGACATTTTGTAGAAGTTTTCAACATAATTCAGGCTGTTGTCACCGTGGTTTAATGGTAAGCCAAGAGTTTTTCTGTACGTCCAAGCTGCAAGATGAGCAAATTTAGCAATCAAAAGTTCAGCAGCATGGTCCATCTCTTCCTTTGAGTTCACATTAACAGCTTTTGGATTGAATGCTGTAAGAGCTGAAGTAAGAGTAGATAAAACTCCCATTGGGTGAGCAGAACGAGGGAAAGCGTCAATCAACTTTTTCATTTCTTCTGCTACGAAGTTATATTTTTTGATGTTTCCGTTGAAAGTATCAAGCTGTTCCTTTGTAGGTAATTCACCGTGTAACAAAAGATACATCACCTCTGTAAAGTTTGACTTTTCAGCGATTTGCTCGATTGGATAACCTCTGTAGAATAATTCTCCTTGGTCACCATCAAGATAAGTGATCTCACTTAATGTAGCACCTGTGTTTTTGTACCCTAAATCTAAGGTAATAAGACCTGTTTGGTCTCTTAATTTTGAAATATCTATTCCTCTGTCTCCGATTGTACTATCCACGATTGGATATTCATACGAATTACCGTCGTAATTCAATATAACTTTGTTGTCTGACATTATTATAATTTATTTTTTTTAAATATACTATTTATTATAAAATACGGCAAACAAAAAATTTCGTTTGCCGTTATTTATAAATTCAATGAATTATCTTTTGATTTTAAAAGCATCTAAACCAGGGAAATAAGCTGTATCACCCAGAGCTTCTTCAATTCTTAATAACTGATTGTATTTAGCCATTCTGTCTGATCTTGAAGCAGAGCCTGTTTTAATCTGACCACAGTTCATTGCAACCGCCAAATCAGCAATGGTAGAATCTTCAGTTTCACCAGATCTGTGAGACATTACAGATGTAAACTTGTTGTGCTGAGCCATTTGTACTGCTGCCATTGTTTCAGAAAGAGAACCGATTTGGTTTACTTTAACCAAAATAGAATTTGCAATACCTTCTTCGACTCCTCTCTTCAATCTCTCAACATTCGTTACAAATAAATCATCACCTACCAATTGTACTCTGTCACCAATTTTATCAGTCAACATTTTCCAACCTTCCCAGTCATTCTCCTGCATACCGTCTTCGATAGAGATGATTGGATATTTATTTGCTAATTCAGCTAAATAAGAAACCTGCTCGCTGCTTGTGAACTGTGCTGCATCAGGAGTCTGGAATTTTCTGTAATCGTAAACTCCATCTTTGTAGAACTCTGAAGCTGCACAATCTAAAGCAATCATTACATCATCACCCGGCTTATAACCCGCTTTTTCAATTGCCTGAAGTAATGTATCTAAAGCATCTTCAGTTCCTTTGAAAGTTGGAGCAAAACCACCTTCATCACCTACTGCTGTTGACAATCCTCTTGAGTGAAGAATTGCTTTAAGATTATGGAAAATCTCAGTTCCTTTTCTCAATGCGTGAGAGAAAGAATCTGCTTTTACCGGCATTACCATAAATTCCTGAAATGCAATCGGCGCATCAGAATGGGAACCACCATTAATGACGTTCATCATTGGAACAGGAAGTGTATTTGCATTTACACCACCAATATATTTGTATAACGGCATTTTTAGTTCAGCAGCAGCAGCTTTTGCAGCCGCCAAAGAAACACCAAGAATTGCATTAGCACCAAGACTTCCTTTGTTTTTAGTTCCGTCTAAATCGATCATAATCTGATCCAAAAGATTCTGATCATAAACCGGAAGACCTACCAACTCAGGAGCAATTACTTCTCTTACATTTTCTACAGCTTTAGAAACACCTTTTCCCATCCATTCAGAACCGCCATCACGCAATTCTACTGCTTCATGTTCTCCGGTAGATGCTCCAGAAGGCACAGCAGCACGACCCATTGCACCACTTTCTGTAAAAACATCAACTTCAACTGTAGGATTTCCTCTTGAATCCAAAATCTGTCTTGCTTCTATGTAAGAAATATAACTCATTTTTGTTTATTTTTATAGTTCATACAAATTTAATCAAAAAATAAGTTGTTGCGGTACATTAAGCCTTTAAATTGAGTATTTGAGAGTTAAATTTTAGTTAATAAAAAAAATTAATCCTATATTCTAATAATATCAAACTACTGTTGTGGTATTTTTATTAATCCTTTTTGCTTATTTGTAAGATTGTATGTAAGTGCTAAAAACATTCCTATTTTAAAATTTTTAGTAGTAATATCATTTACATCCTCAATTCCTATAACTTTATCATTCTCTTTAAAATTATCCTTCAATTCTTGGGTAAGTCTAAAGGCTGGACCTGCTGTCACAATCACTTTATTTCTTTTTCCAATAAGAACGCTTCCTCCTAAATAAAAAGAATTGATATTAAATTTACTTACATCCAAAGAAGTTCCTAGAGAAATTCCAGGTGCCCAACTTGATGCATTTCTAAAGTTTGAGTGAACAAATATACCTAAATCTGGAATAAATTGAGTTTTAGAATTGAGTTTTATAATGTCATTTTGAATACTGTAATTTTTATCAATAGCTCCAAAATTTAAAACTACACCTGCGCTAAAATCCAAACGAACACCTCCTTTTAAATATTCAAAATATCGAAAACTCTTTTTATTGTCAGGATAATAGTCTGCTGAGATACTTTTTCTACTTTCAATATTAACTGTAAATTCTACATAATCCTCAACTCCTTGAATGGGCACTGATGTATACTCAAACAATTCTTCATTCTGCATTAGCCTGTTAATCATTTCAACATGATTGAATTTTTTGGAAAGATTAATTTCTGTAACTAAGTCATCAAATATCTTTAATTGCATTTTTGCTTTTTCAATTTCTTTATTCAGTTGCTTAAATACATACTCTCCATTCTCTATTTTTTTTTGTATTTCCGAATTGTTTAGATAATATACAAAATCATTAAGTTTCTGGGCAAAACTAGATGAGTTTGTTTTATAATAGTTTATTACTCCGTAAGCATATTTTATACTTTTTGGGTCTAATAAAAAAACACCTTCAATATTTTGTTTGATTTTCTTTTTTTCTTCTTCATCAATAACTCTTTGATATTCTTTATAATTCATGTTTGGATGAATTACTTTATCAATATAATTATTAAAATTACCATTCAGCTTGATAATTTCTTTTACATTATCTAATAAAGCAAAATAACTCTTATTAACATTCGATATACGAAGTTGAATCCCTTGTACTAATTTATTATCTGTAGGATCTTGATTTTCAATTCTTCTAAGTTCATATTCTTGATTCTGGAGATTTCTAGAAATCATTTGTATTGAATCTGATATTTTATTTAGTACATTTCCATCGGTTTCTTTATAATATTTTGACTGGTTGCTTATTAATCGACTATAAAGACTATCATATTCTTTTTTTCTAATATCATATTCTTTTTGAGACTTATCTTTAGAAATAGCAACACTTGGAAGCAAAGCTGAAATATCAGCATTTAGAGCATAATGCTTTTCCTCGGGAAGTTTAATAAATTCTGATTTTTCTATATTCTGTTTTGCTTTTTCTGTAAGCTCTGTATTAAGATAATCAATTACTTTATCATCTGCCTGAATTTTTATATTATAAAATAGAGGATTAATATTAGTAATTCTCAATATTGTCGGAACTTTATAACATGGTTTAATCATAGAATTTTCAAAAATACCTTTTGCAAAATCATATACAATTATTTGATATTTTCTATTATGGCATTTTTTAGTATTCATAATAGTATCATACTTGATAGAAGAAGTATCCTGAGCATAAAATAAATTTAAATATCCTATGCTTAAGATTATAAAGATAATTTTAGTTTTCATGGTTATTAGTTTTTAAATTTTATACTTCAAATTTCCAATTAATAACAATTCAAATCAATTACACAAAAGGGTGATTCTTACAACAAAAAAACAACACCATAAAAATGATGCTGTCATATCTCATATTTAAATGATGTATATCCGTTTGTTACCTTCCTCGTTTTTAACTATTAACTTTCTTTAAATTTTTTCGGAAAATTACCTTCGGATAGATCTAGTTCTAAAATTGTTTTCCCGAAATCTGTTATTACTCCTACTGTAAAAGCACCATAACTTAATAAATCTTCTAATACCGCTTCTCCATTACTTGGCAAAACTTTTCTTACCGGATTAAGAAAGGTATCATGGAGATAAAAATAGGTTTCTGAAGTTATCGGATTACTTGCATCAGTAGAAGATACCTTCAATGAAACATTGAAAAATCCAGACAATCTTGATTCTGTAACAGTTGCAGAAAGCTTTCTATTGTTAACCTCCGATTTCCCACCAAATCTACCTTTTTGCGGATCGTCTAAGTTGGTAATTCCCGGTAAAACCGGCATAAAAAATATTTTGGTAAAGTCATCACCTGTTTTTTCGGTACTATGTTTATATATTTCTTCCGTATTAAAATTGTTTTCGATATCATTTTTCATTACAGCTTCGCTCTCAACTAAATTAGCGGTAGATAACTTTTTTCTTTTCTGTAATTCTTTTTCTTGCTTTTCTTTTTCTTCCTTAGTTTTGTATAATTCTTTATCTTTTTCCAGATTTTCGTGTCTTAGGATTCTCACTTCTTCAGCTCGTAATACATTTTTAATAATAAGTTCAATAAACTTAAATCCCGCTATTGCAGCCAGTGTACAATATGCTCCCCATAAAAGATATTTTTTACCTACGTTATGATCCGAATTTTTTGATGGCTGAACTGTATCCACAGATATACTGGTAGTATTTTTTTGAGATTTTACCGAGTCTTTTCTGGGTAAAGAATCTTTTTTAAGAGGTAATACATTAGTTATGATCACATTTGGAGAATCAGAATCAGCTTTTTTAATTGGAACTGATATTTGTTGCTTTTTATTTTCATTACCAAGATTAATCCCTTTTTCTTGTGTTTTTTCACTACATAGTTTAATATCGTCCATTAATTGGCTATCAACAGTATTTAGAAAAATGGGTACTAAAAGAGTTGCCCCTATTCCCAAAACAGTAGACCTTACAAAATTTAATTCTAGTGTTCCATCTTGCTTTCTGTTTGATGGTAAATAAAAATTAACACAGCCTCCTACAAAACCTGTAACAAACATAATTAATAACATAATTGGTAATTCCATGGCTTTAGTATTTTTTGCTCTATCGAATGTATGGCAGAAACCTTTGTAAAACAATTACACAAAAAGGGAATATTTCTATAAAAATCAACTTGACTATACTTGTAAAAAATATTCTACAAATTTATTCTGAAAAACAAATGAGTTCCGTTTTCAGTAGTGACTTCGCAATGTCCGTTTTGTTCCTGCATTCGTCGCTTCATATTTCGGAGTCCATTTCCTTCAGCTTTTTCATGATTAATTCCGATTCCGTTGTCGGATATTTTCATCATGAACTCTTTATCTTTTTGAATAAACGATAGTTTTAGTTGATTTGATTCACTGTGTTTATAGGCGTTGTTCAAAGCTTCTTTTAAACACAGAAACAGATTTCTTCTCTGTTCTGTGGTGATTACCGTTTCTAAAATAATATCTTTTTTTTCTGTGATAAGAAGAATATTTGTTTTCTTCAAAAAATTCTCTGCATAGATTTTAGCATATTCTACAAAACTTCCAATGGTATCATTTCCAGAATTTAAACTCCAAAGCATTTCTCTCATAGAGATATTCATTTCTTCAGATGTTTTCAGAAGTTCATTGATGTCGCTTATTAAATCATCATTTTCGGCTCTTTGTTTTAAAAATTCTGCCTGAAGTTTTAAGGCTGAAATTCCTGCTCCGAGATCATCGTGCATATCGTGAGAGATTCTCTCACGTTCTGCTTCTATGGATTTTTGTTTTTCAAGCTCTTTTTGAAGGAGCTGGTTTTGGTGTTCCGATTCTTTGAGCTGTTTTTCCCGTAAATAAAGTAGTTGTCTTTTATTGTATGTTAAAACTATTAAAATTATAAATACGACAAAAATCATCATTATACCAATGGCAATTATATAAGCAAGTTTTATGTCATCTTGAATATGATCCATATCTTAATTTTTCATATTTTTTAAGTGAAATGTAAAACATAATGTACATCACAATATTTATAATATTTTGTCCAACTTTCAAGAATTCTAAAAACTCTTTATCTTCTTTCGCAAAGTAAAACATAGGGGTAACTCTGAAAAGAAAAAAACAACTCCACATTAATAATGAAGTAGATATCCAAAATGCAGGATCATCTGCTATCCTTCGCTCATCAAAAAAAGATATCTTCTGATAGAACCATAAAAGAGAATTAATTAAGTAAAAAGACAACAATGTTATTCCTATATTTTTATCATAATCCATACTAAAAAAGGATGTATAAAATATGATATAGGATAATGAAATTATGGTTGTAAAAGAAGCGAGTCTTCTGAAATTGGATTTCAATTTTTTTGAAAAATAAAAATAAAAAAATAGAATAGAAAAAATATTATATAAATTATATAATAACCCATTTTTAGAATCTGGATGGATTATATAAACCGAAAAAGAAATTACCTCAATACATATTGAAACACAAAGATAAATAAACAAAAAATTTTGAGCAGACAAATTTAATTCTCTGCTCAAATTATATGATTTTATTGTTACAAGTAATAAAACAAATTTATATATAATTCCGATAATCATACTAAGGTCTTAGATCACCCATATCAAAATGAGCAAATCTTCCTGTTGAAATTGTTGGTACATTACAATTATCACGAAGAATTTCCAACATCAGATTCGGTCTTACTATACCCATGTAAAACCTTCCCCCTCTTAGAAAGAAACATGAATTATATCTTTTAAAGTTATTCTTAATTTTGCTCATTGGATATGTAATATAAGTTGTAATATTTCTGTATTTTGCTACATTTAGATAATAATCTCTAAAATCATCTATATATCGTTTATAATTTACTACATCAGACATATTAAATATGAGATCCTCTCTTTCTAATATATAAACAGAGCTATTTTCAAATGAGTTATGATCTGCATTCTCGCTATTATTGTTATACCAAAATAATAAGGAGATATTATTATCTTTAAGAATAAAATAAATATGTAAGTAGATCCAATTATTTTGATTCTCTGTATTCATGATATTATCAAGATTGTTCACTTTAAAACATGAGGGTAAATAGTCTTGATATATTTGTCCATTGCTTGCTAAAACTGATGCTTGTTCTGTTGATATTTCGTCAGCCATTAAAATTTTTAAAAAGCCATCATTTTCTATAAATCCTTCACAAGGGAACTCTTTTATTCTCTCAATTAACAATTCTCTTAATTGTTCACAGTTGTTTTGATTCTCATTCATAATTCTAGTTTTTAAAATGGTTAAATTTATTAATAGCCTCCACTTTGTTATTGACGTGGAGTTTTCTGTAAATGTTTCCAACGTGTTTTTTCACTGTATCAATGCTTACAAATATCTTATCGGCAATTTCTTTATATAAAAGACCTTGAGATAAAAGCTCAACGATTTCGGTTTCACGTTTTGTAAGTTCTTCAAATTCTTTTATTTCAATTGTCTTTCTTTCAAAATGAGCCAAAACTCTTCTTGCAATAGAAAAACTCATCGGTGCGCCACCAATGTACACATCACGAATTGAGGATAAGATCTTATCCATACTTTCACCTTTTATTAGATAACCCATTGCTCCGGCTTTTAGAGAATTAAAAATCATTTCGTCATTCTCAAAGCTTGTACACATAATGAACTGGGTTTGAGGCAATCCCTTCCTAAGCTTTTCGATAATATCAATACCAAGCATATCCTGAAGCTGGATATCCATCATTACTACATCAGGAGAAAGATCAGATAAATTTTTGAGAGCAGTATTTCCATCAAAGAATTGTGCAATTACCTTCATGTCTGTTTGGTAATCGATTACTTTCTTCAACGCATTGTTGTAGTTTTTTTCGTCTTCTACTATGGCTATGGAAATGCTCATATTGATTGATTTCGTTAAGACAAATTTCAACAGAAAACAAAAGAGAAACAATTACCCATTTGTGTAATTTTAAAAATTGAGTTTATTGGTTATTGGTTTATTTTTTGTTTTTACTAAATTTAAGGAAAATTCTCTACATATAGAAAATTAAATTTAATTCATAAAAAATAAACTTAATGAAAAAAGGAATTCTTATAGCTGCATCTTTTGTAGCTACATCTTTAATAAGCTGCAAAAAAAAAGAAAGTGGAAATAAAGGAATTATAAAAGGTGATTCTTCAGAACAAGTAATTCTTGCAGATAACGGAAAAGTAGATTCCACTATAGGATACAACGTAGACGTTAATGGTAAAAAGACTATTAAAACAGATTACGTTTATAAAGCTACAGACGGAACCTTGGTAAAAGTTGTTTACAATTATGATCCTAAAGAAAGCAATGTTTCTATCACCAGTAACAAAAAAACATTTATTCTGGATAAAAAAGAATCAACAGGAACCGAAACTACATATGAAAAAGATGAAATGAAAGCAACAGTAAAAGGCGACAGTCTTATTCTTCATCAAGGAAACAATATTATAGAGTTGGTAAAAACTAAAATTTAAAGCATAAAAAAACCGTTCAGAAATCTGAACGGTTTTTTTTTATCTCTCTGAATGAATATTATTCACCAGCTTTTTCTTCAGTAGAATCAGTTGTTTCTGCCTTAGGCTCTTCAACTTTTTCTTCAGCTACAGGAGCGTCAGCAACTACAGCTTCTTTCTTAGCAGCTGTAGTAGATCTTCTACTTCTTCTTGTTGTCTTTTTCTCCTCAGCATTAGGATTATAAAGCTCATTGAAATCAACTAACTCGATAAGAGCAGTATCTGCAGCATCACCAGGTCTGAAACCAGTTTTGATGATTCTTGTATAACCACCGTTTCTTTCAGCGATTTTCGGAGCTACAGTTCTGAATAGTTCAGTAACCGCTTCTTTACTTTGAAGATATGAAAAAACAATTCTTCTGTTGTGTGTAGTATCTTCTTTTGCTTTTGTTAATAGAGGCTCAACATATACTCTTAAAGCTTTTGCTTTAGCTACAGTAGTGTTGATTCTTTTATGCTCAATTAGAGAACAAGCCATATTAGAAAGTAACGCACTTCTGTGAGAAGCCGTTCTTCCTAAGTGATTGAATTTTTTACCGTGTCTCATTATTATTTATTTATCAGCGTCTAACTTATATTTTGCAACGTCGAAACCGAAGTTAAGACCTTTCGAATGCACCAATTCTTCTAGTTCTGTCAAAGATTTTTTACCAAAATTTCTGAATTTCATCAAATCAGACTTACTGTAAGAAACCAATTCTCCAAGAGTTTCTACTTCAGCTGCTTTCAGACAGTTTAAGGCTCTTACAGAAAGATCCATATCTGCTAATTTAGACTTAAGAAGTTGTCTTGTGTGAAGAGTTTCCTCATCGTATTGGATAGATGCTTTTACAGCTTCAGTTTCAAGAGTGATTCTCTCATCAGAGAACAACATGAAGTGATAAATCAATATCTTAGAAGCTTCAGTTAAAGCATTCTGAGGGCTTATAGAACCGTCAGTTTCAATATCTAATACTAATTTTTCGTAGTCTGTTTTTTGCTCTACACGATAATTTTCAATGCTATACTGTACCTTTTTAATTGGCGTAAAAATAGAGTCAATCGCAATAGTACCTACAGGTGCATTGTTTGATTTGTTCAGATCAGAAGGTACATACCCTCTTCCTTTTTCTATGTTAAACGTGATTTCAAAAGTTACATCAGAGTTTAGGTTACAGATCAGCAATTCTGGATTTAAAATCTCAAAACCGTTGATCGATTTACCTAAATCACCAGCAGTAATTACAGTTTGACCGGAAACTTTAGCAACAACCTGTTCGTTCGTCTGGTTTTCTGCTGTAGCTTTTAATCTTACCTGCTTAAGGTTAAGAATAATTTCGGTAACGTCTTCTATTACTCCTGAAATTGTTGAAAATTCGTGCTCTACACCTTCTATTTTGATAGATGAAATAGCGTATCCTTCCAGAGAAGAAAGCAACACTCTTCTCAAAGCATTACCGATTGTAAGCCCGAAACCTGGTTCTAAAGGACGAAATTCGAATTGACCTTTAAATTCATCAGAGTTAAGTAGAATTACTTTATCGGGTTTTATGAATTGTAAAATTGCCATATTATTGGGTTGAGCAAAAATTTGATTAAAAAATTATTTAGAGTAAAGTTCGACGATAAGCTGTTCCTTGATGTCTTCCGGGATTTGGATTCTCTCAGGAGCAGATACGAAAGTACCTTGCTTTTTCTCATCGTTGAATTGTAACCACTCATAGTTTGCTTTAGAAGCTAAAGAATCAGTAATTACTTCAAGAGATTTTGACTTCTCTCTTACAGCGATTACATCACCTGCTTTTACCAAATAAGAAGGGATGTTAAGGATCTCACCATTCACTGTGATGTGTCTGTGAGAAGTTAACTGTCTTGCTCCAGCTCTGGTTTTAGCAAAACCTAATCTGTATACAACGTTATCCAATCTTGATTCGCAAAGCTGTAATAAAACTTCACCTGTTACACCTTTACTTCTGTGTGCTTTTTCAAATAAATTAGCAAACTGTCTTTCTAAAATACCGTAAGTATATTTAGCTTTTTGTTTTTCTGCTAACTGAATTGCGTATTCTGATTTTTTAGCACCTCTTCTTTTGTTAGGACCATGTTGTCCTGGCGGTTGGTTTTTTCTTTTCTCGAAGTTTTTATCATCTCCGTAGATTGCAGCACCAAACTTTCTAGCAATCTTTGTTTTAGGTCCAATATATCTTGCCATAATGGGTAAATTCTAAAAATTAAACTCTTCTTCTTTTTGGTGGTCTACATCCATTGTGCGGCATAGGAGTAACGTCAATAATTTCGCTAACTTCAATACCTGAATTGTGAATAGTTCTGATAGCAGATTCTCTACCTGCACCTGGACCTTTCACATACACCTTCACTCTTCTTAAACCAGCTTCGTGAGCTACATTAGAGCAATTTTCAGCCGCCATTTGAGCAGCAAAAGGAGTGTTCTTTTTAGAACCTCTGAATCCCATTTTACCGGCAGATGCCCAAGAGATAACTTCTCCGTTTTTATTTGTTAAAGAAATGATGATATTATTGAAAGAAGCCTGAATATGCGCTTCACCAATAGCTTCAACTTTTACTTTTCTTTTTTTAACTACTTTAGTTTGTTTTGCCATAATTCCTAACGATTATTTACTTGCTTTTTTCTTGTTAGCAACTGTTTTTCTCTTTCCTTTACGGGTTCTAGAGTTGTTTTTCGTTCTCTGGCCTCTTAAAGGTAGTCCTAGTCTGTGACGTATTCCTCGTTGGCATCCTATGTCCATTAATCGCTTAATGTTCAATTGCACTTCAGATCTAAGCTCACCTTCTACTTTAATGTTTTCAGTGATATAATTTCTGATTGCAGCCAATTCATCGTCATTCCATTCGTTGACTTTCTTATCTTCGCTGATACCGGCGTTCTTAAGGATTTCTGAAGATGTACTTCTTCCAATTCCGTAGATGTAAGTTAAACCGATAACACCTCTTTTGTTTTTTGGTAAATCAATACCTGAAATTCTCGCCATAATTTAGCCTTGTCTTTGTTTAAATTTTGGGTTCTTCTTGTTGATTACAAATAGAACGCCTTTTCTGCGAACGATTTTGCAATCAGCACTTCTTTTTTTAATTGATGCTCTAACTTTCATTTGAAATATTTATTTTTTTTCTATAATCACACACACTCCTTCGAGTGTATCTGAAATATATTTTATTTTTAACAATAGCCAAACAGAGATCCGAAGATTCCATTTGGCGGTTGTTTAATATCTAAATGTAATTCTCCCTTTGGTTAAATCATAAGGAGACATTTCTAGTTTTACCTTGTCACCAGGTAAAAGTTTAATATAATGCATTCTCATTTTACCAGAAATATGAGCAATAAGTATATGCCCATTTTCTAGCTCTACACGGAACTGAGCGTTGGAAAGTGCTTCCGTAATAACGCCATCCTGTTCAATATGTTTCTGTTTTGCCATAAATTAATATCCAGTCGATCTTGATAGTTTAGACTGCATTAAGCCATCATAATGATGGTTCAGCAGATAAGTGTTAATCTGTTGAACAGTATCTAATACTACCCCAACCATAATTAGCAACGAAGTTCCCCCAAAAAATAAGGCGAACGCATCTGTCTGAACAAGACTCCCATGCACTATTGCTGGAAGGACTGCAAAGATAGATAAAAATATTGCACCCGGCAAGGTAATTTTTGATAAAATATCGTCTAAATAATCAGCCGTCTCTTTACCAGGTCTTACCTTTGGTACCAAACCTCCGTTTCTCTTTAAATCATCAGCCATTTGGTTCACCGGAATTGTAATTGCGGTATAGAAAAATGAAAAGATAATAATTAATAGCGCAAACAATACGTTGTATTGCCAGCTAAAAACATTCTTGAAGCCTGCAAGAAAAGTGTTTGACTCATCAAATTTCGTCAATAATCCCGGTACAAACATCAATGCCTGAGCAAAAATGATTGGCATAACTCCGGCAGCATTTACTTTCAATGGAATCCACTGTCTTGCTCCCTGCATAAGATTTCTGTTTACACCTCCTCTTGCCTGAGCTCTGCTTACATACTGAATGGGGATTTTTCTCACTGCAACAGACAATACTACTGCTAAAAGAACAACCAACATCCAGAATATTACTTCAATCAAAATCATGATTGATCCTAATCCTCCTTTTCCGTTTTGTACAGCAATTTCCTGTACAAATGCTTCTGGTAATCTAGATAAAATACCTACCATAATAAGGATAGAAATACCATTTCCAATACCTTTATCGGTAATTTTTTCACCTAACCACATCGCAAATACAGAACCTGCAACCAAGATTACAATACTTGGCAACCAGAACATAATTGAGTTCGGATCTACAAAATATGCAGACTGGAACTGAGCATACGGTAAGAACAATTGAGTAATAGAAGTTAAATAAGAAGGCGCCTGTACAAGACAAACTCCAATCGTTAACCATCTAGTAATTTGATTCAATGTATTTCTACCAGACTCTCCGTCTTTTTGAAGTTTCTGAAGATAAGGAATAGCCATTCCCATCAACTGAACAATAATAGAAGCAGAAATGTAAGGCATAATTCCTAACGCCATCACAGAAGCGTGGCTGAATGCCCCTCCTGTAAATGACGAAAGCAAGCCAAGAAGACCTGCTCCTTGCTTGTTTCCGCCTTGACTTTTATAATGCTCTAAGAGATCTCCTACTTCTGCAAGGTTAATCGCAGGTAAAGAGATGAAAGATGCGAATCTATACACAAGGATAATACCCAAAGTGAAGAGAATTTTATCTCTTAATTCTTTAAGGCTCCAAATATTCTTAAGGGTTTGTATAAATTCTTTCATTAGTAATATTATAAGGTAATTGCTTTTCCACCTACTTTAGAAATTAATTCTTCAGCAGATTTAGTGAATTTGTCTGCAGAAATTGAAACCGCAGATTTCAATTCTCCTCTACCCATAATTTTCACTATTTCGTTCTTAGTAGCCAAACCGTTTTGTACCAAAACTTCTTTTGTAATATCTCCTGAAAGAGATTTAGTATCAATTAAGTTTTGAATATCGTCTAGATTGATAGCTCTATACTCTTTTCTGTTTACGTTTTTGAAACCGAATTTAGGTAATCTTCTTTGTAAAGGCATCTGTCCACCTTCGAAACCGATTTTCTGAGAATAACCAGCTCTTGCTTTCTGACCCTTGTGACCTTTTGTAGATGTACCACCTTTTCCACTACCTTGTCCTCTACCAATTCTTTTTGAACTAAAAGTAGAACCTGCAGCAGGTCTTATGTTGTTTAAATTCATTTTAAAATTATTTTAAAAATTATTTTTGAACTTCAAGTAAGTGACTAACTGCAGCTACCATTCCTAAGATAGAAGGAGTAGCTTCGTGCTCTACAACTTGGTGAAGTTTCTTTAATCCTAATGCTTCAAGCGTTCTCTTTTGGGTTTTTGTTCTACCAATAGCGCTTCTTACTTGTTTTACTTTAATTGTTGCCATTGTATATTTATTAACCGTTAAACACTTTACTTAGAGAAACTCCTCTCATTCTTGCAATTTCTTCTGGTCTTCTGATGTCTAACAATGCTTTGAAAGTTGCCTTTACCACATTGTGAGGGTTTGAAGATCCTTTAGATTTTGAAAGGATATCGTGAATACCAGCAGATTCTAATACCGCTCTTACCGCACCACCGGCGATAAGACCTGTACCGTGAGAAGCAGGTCTTAAGAAGATATCTGCACCACCGTATCTTGCAGTAGTCTGGTGAGGAATTGTATGGTTCATTACAGGAACTTTCACAAGATTTTTCTTAGCATCTTCTACTGCTTTAGCAATAGCAGAAGCTACCTCCTTAGATTTTCCTAAACCAAAACCGATAGTACCGTTCTCGTCTCCTACAACAACAATTGCAGAAAATCCGAAAGCTCTACCCCCTTTAGTTACTTTTGTTACCCTGTTTACGGATACGAGACGATCTTTTAATTCTAATCCTCCCGGTTTTACTCTTTCTATATTATCTAGTCCTAACATATTTTCCGAAATTTAATGATTAGAATTTAAGTCCTCCTTCTCTCGCACCATCAGCTAAAGCCTTAACTCTACCGTGATATACGAAACCGTTTCTGTCAAATACAATAGCTTCAATTCCAGCAGCAATAGCTTTTGCAGCAATAGCTTTACCTACAGCAGCAGAAATTTCACTTTTAGTACCTTTAGCATCTACACCTTTTTCTCTCGAAGAAGCTGAAACTAAAGTTTTACCATCTTTATCGTCTATTAACTGAGCGTAAATTTCCTTATTACTCTTGTATACAGATAATCTTGGCAATTCAGAAGATCCAGAGATTTTCCCTCTTACTCTTCTTTTGATTCTTATTCTTTTTTCTAATTTACTTAGTGCCATTTTCTTAAAATTTATTAAGCAGATTTACCAGCTTTACGTCTAACATTTTCTCCTACGAATCTAACACCTTTTCCTTTGTATGGCTCAGGCTTTCTGAATGAACGGATCTTTGCAGAAACCATTCCTAGAAGTTGCTTGTCATGAGACGTTAAAGTAATAATTGGGTTTTTACCTTTTTCAGTCAATGTATCGATTACTACTTCTTTTGGAAGTTCTAAAACAATACCGTGAGAGAAACCTAAAGCCAACTCAAGTTTTTGACCTGAGTGAGAAGCTCTGTATCCTACTCCTACTAGTTCTAACTTTTTAGTGAAACCTTCAGCAGTTCCAATAATCATGTTATTGATTAACGCTCGGTATAAACCGTGAAGCGCTCTGTGTTGTTTAGAATCAGAAGGTCTGCTAAATGTAAGCACTCCGTCTTCTTGTTCTAAAGTAATTCCTTCTGTAAGCTCCTGAGTAAGTTCTCCTTTAGGACCTTTTACAGTTACTACGCCATCTTTCTCAGTGACAGTAACACCAGCTGGAATTGTTATAATTGATTTACCAATTCTTGACATTTTCCTTTGATTAAAAATTAATAAACATAGCAGATTACTTCACCACCTACTTTTTCTTCTCTAGCTTTCTTATCTGTCATTACTCCTCTAGAAGTTGAGATAATTGCTACACCCAAACCGTTCAGTACTCTTGGAAGTTCCGTAGAACCTTTGTACTGTCTTAGACCTGGTCTTGAAGCTCTCTGAATAGATTTGATTGCAGGCTTGTTTGTTTGCTTGTCATACTTAAGAGCGATTTTGATTGTCCCTTGAACAGCGCTATCTTCAAACTTGTAGTTTAAGATATACCCTTGATCAAATAAGATTTTCGTAAGCTCCTTTTTGATTTTCGATGCAGGAATTTCCACCACTTTGTGGCCTGCGCTTTGTGCGTTCCTTACTCTAGTTAGGAAATCTGAAATTGGATCTGTTACCATTTCTTTGTTTTAAATTATTGGTTAATGACAATCAGTATTGAAAAGACTTGAAAATTAAAGATTATAAGATTCCGAATATTTGGTCGCCTGATCTCTTTACCTTCAGTATCTCAACAACTTAATTGTCACTTTGATTTTTTTAATTTCATTTTATTCTAATAAACATAGCCAAAACGAAGATTAGTCTCCCAGAAAAACAATAATTTTCCTGAGCGGGTGCAAAAGTACAAAAAAAAATTTAATAATATTTATTTTTCTCTGCTTCTGAGCCGACTTAATTTTGTACTCTATTTATTAAAATACAGCTGACTTATATAATATAGAAGTCAGCTGTGAAAATTTTTATTGCTTACCAACTAGCTTTTTTAACGCCTGGGATAAGACCGTTGTTGGCCATTTCTCTGAAAGTTACTCTAGAAATACCGAAGGTTCTCATGTAACCTCTTGGTCTTCCTGTCAATTTACATCTGTTGTGTAATCTTACAGGAGAAGCGTTTTTAGGTAATTTTTGAAGTCCTTCGTAATCACCAGCTTCTTTAAGAGCTTTTCTTTTCTCAGCGTATTTAGCTACAGTAGCTTCTCTTTTGCGCTCACGCGCTTTCATTGATTCTTTAGCCATTTCTTAGTTCTTTTTGAAAGGTAAACCGAAGTGAGTTAATAATGCTTTAGCTTCTTTATCTGTTTTCGCAGTTGTAACGAAAGTAATGTCCATCCCTTGGATTTTCTTTACTTTGTCGATTACGATCTCAGGGAAGATAATTTGCTCAGTAATACCTAAGTTATAGTTACCTCTACCATCGAAACCGTCAGCTTTGATACCAGAAAAATCTCTAATACGTGGTAAAGCAGAAGAAGTTAATCTGTCTAAGAATTCGTACATCTTGCTAGCTCTAAGAGTAACCTTAGCACCTACAGGCATACCTTTTCTTAATTTGAAAGCAGCTTCATCCTTTTTTGAAATAGTACCTACAGCTTTTTGCCCGGTAATATTTGTAAGTTCTTCAACAGCATAATCGATGATTTTTTTATCAGCAGTAGCGTCTCCTAAACCTTGAGATAAAATAATTTTCTCAAGTCTTGGTACCTGCATTACTGATTTGTATCCAAATTCTTCCATCATTGCTGGAACAATTGTTTCTTGATATGCTTTTTTGGGTCTTGCTATAAATTCCATGTGTTATTTAATTATAAAGTTTCACCCGTTTTTTTGTCGATTCTTACTTTTTTATCTCCGTCGATTTTGTAACCAACTTTGATAGCTTTTCCGTCTTTACCAACTAAAGCTACGTTTGAGATATGTATAGAAGCTTCCTTTTCTGTAATTCCTCCTTGAGGATTTGAAGCTGAAGGCTTAACGTGTTTTTTAACGATGTTAAGTCCTGCAACGATTACTCTAGGGTCTTTTCCTTCTTTTTTGATCACTTCAATAACTTCACCAGTTTTACCCTTGATGTCTTTTTTACCAGTGGTAATGATTACGTTATCTCCTCTTTTTATTTTTAACTTTGACATTTTTTTTAAAATTTTAAATATTAAAGTACTTCAGGAGCTAATGAAATGATTTTCATATATTCTTTGTCTCTCAACTCACGAGCAACAGGTCCGAAAACACGTGTTCCTCTCATCTCTCCTCCAGCGTTTAGTAAAACACAAGCATTATCTTCGAATTTGATGTAAGATCCATCTTTTCTTCTAACCGCTTTTTTTGTTCTTACTACTACCGCTTTTGATACTTGACCTTTCTTAGCGTTTCCTGATGGTGTAGAATCTTTAATAGTAACTACGATTTTATCACCAACTGAAGCATATCTTCTTCTGGTACCTCCCAGAACTCTGATCACTAGTACTTCTTTAGCACCTGTGTTATCAGCAACTTTTAATCTTGATTCTGTTTGTAACATTACTTAGCTTTTTCAATGATTCTTACTAATCTCCATCTCTTGCTCTTGCTCAAAGGTCTAGTTTCTGTAATTAATACAGTATCCCCTTCTGTGCATTCGTTGTTCTCGTCGTGTGCAGTATATTTTTTCGTTTTCAATACGAATTTACCGTACATCGGGTGTTTTACTCTTGTAGTTTCACTAACAACAATAGTTTTTTCCATTTTATTGCTGGAAACCACTCCGATTCTTTCTTTTCTTAAATTTCTATCCATTGTAAAAAGGATTATTGTTTGTTAGTTAACTCAGTGTTTAGTCTTGCGATTGTCTTTCTCAAATCTCTGATTTGAATTGGATTTTCAAGTGGACTGATTTTGTGAGCCAATTTCATTTTTGAGAATTGAGCTTTAGCTTCAGTCAATTTTGCTTGAATATCTTCAGCGCTTAGATTTTTAATTTCAGCTTGTTTCATTATTTCAGAGATTAAAGAGGTTTAACAAAATCGTTAGCAACTACAAATTTGGTAACTACCGGTAATTTCTGAGCAGCAAGTCTTAGAGCTTCTTTAGCGATTTCGTAAGAAACACCTCCAACTTCAAACATAATTTTACCTGGTTTTACTACAGCTACCCAATATTCTACAGCACCTTTACCTTTACCCATCCTTACTTCGGCTGGTTTTTTAGTAATAGGCTTATCCGGGAATATTTTGATCCATAGTTGACCTTCTCTTTTCATATATCTTGTCGCAGCGATACGAGCAGCTTCGATTTGTCTTGCAGTGATCCAAGCACCTTCTGTAGCTTTGATTCCGAAAGTTCCATAAGCAAGTTGATTACCTCTTTGAGCAATCCCCTTCATTTTCATCTTATGAACTCTACGGAATTTGGTTCTTTTTGGTTGTAACATAATTTCTTAAATTTTAGATTTTAGAATTTAGATTTTAAAAAAGTAACGGTCATTTAAAAACTATCCTCTAAAATTTTATTAATTATTTTTTTTATCTCTTGAAGGTCTTCTGTTATCTCTGTCTCCTCCTCTGTTTCCGCCACCTGAAGGACCACCTTTCTTCTGTTGTCCTACTAATGGAGAAAGATCTCTTCTACCGTAAACTTCACCTTTCATGATCCAAACTTTAACTCCTAACTTACCGTACTGAGTTAATGCTTCACCGATATGATAATCGATATCTGCTCTGAAAGTTGATAATGGAATTCTTCCGTCTTTGAAAGACTCAGATCTTGCCATTTCAGCTCCGTTCAATCTACCAGAGATTTGAACTTTGATTCCTTCAGCACCCATTCTCATTGTAGAAGCAATCGCCATCTTCACAGCTCTTCTGTAAGAGATTCTGTTTTCGATTTGCTTAGCGATACTGTCTGCAACTAATACTGCATCAAGCTCAGGTCTTTTGATTTCGAAAATATTGATTTGAATATCCTTTTTAGTAAGTTTCTTCAATTCTTCTTTTAACTTGTCAACTTCCTGACCTCCTTTACCGATGATAAGTCCCGGTCTTGCAGTGGTGATTGTTACTGTTACTAATTTAAGTGTTCTTTCAATATAAATTTTTGAAATTCCACCTTTAGATAATCTTGCTTCAAGGTATCTTCTGATTTTGTAGTCTTCAGCGATTCTGTCTCCATAATCGTTTCCGCCAAACCAGTTAGAATCCCATCCTCTGATGATACCTAATCTGTTACCAATTGGATTTGTCTTCTGTCCCATACCTTGAATTAATTTTCTTTTGTACCTAAGATTAGTGTAATGTGGTTTGATCTTTTTCTGATTCTGTACCCTCTACCTTGTGGAGCTGGTCTCAGTCTCTTCAATTGTCTTGCACTGTCTACAAAAATTTCTTTAACGATAAGATTAGCCTCTTCGATATCAGCACCTTCATTCTTTGATTGCCAGTTAGCCATCGCAGAAAGTAATACTTTCTCTAATTTGTTTGAAGCGTCTTTCTTTGAATATTTTAGGATGCTTAAAGCTTTGTCAACTTCTACCCCTCTGATGATATCAGCAACTAATCTCATCTTTCTAGGAGATGAAGGGCAATCATTGTGTAATGCTTTTACTACATCTTGATTTGTTAATTTACGTGCTAATGCACTTTCTCTTTTTCTTGATCCCATGATTATCTACTTCCTTTGTTTTTATTACCACCATGACCTCTGAAAGATCTTGTTGGAGAAAATTCGCCTAACTTGTGACCTACCATGTTTTCAGTAACATAAACAGGGATAAAAGATTTCCCGTTGTGTACTGCAATAGTTTGTCCTACGAAGTCCGGAGAGATCATAGACGCTCTAGACCAAGTTTTGATAACTGTTTTTTTACCAGCCTCTATATTTGCCTGAACCTTCTTATCTAAAGTGTATGCGATGAATGGTCCTTTTTTAAGTGATCTTGCCATAATTATTTACGTTTAGATATGATATGACGGTTAGACGCTTTGTTTTTCTTTCTGGTTTTGTAACCTTTAGCAGGCATACCGTTTCTAGATCTTGGGTGACCTCCAGAAGAACGACCTTCACCACCTCCCATTGGGTGATCTACAGGGTTCATTACTACCGGTCTAGTTCTAGGTCTTCTACCCAACCATCTGCTTCTACCAGCTTTACCTGAAACGGTTAACTGATGATCAGAGTTAGAAACAGATCCAATCATTGCATAACACTCAGTAAGGATCATTCTAGATTCTCCTGAAGGCAATTTGATGATTGCATATTTTCCGTCTCTTGAAGTTAATTGAGCTGATGAACCAGCACTTCTAGCTAAGATTGCACCTTGACCAGGCTTCATTTCGATACAAGAAATTACGGTTCCCAAAGGAATGTTTTTCAATTTCATTGCGTTACCTACATTAGGCTCTACGCTTTCACCAGAAATGATTTTTTGGTCAACTTTGATCCCGTTTGGAGCGATGATATATCTCTTCTCTCCGTCTGCATACTCCACTAAAGCGATGAAAGCAGTTCTGTTTGGATCATACTCTACAGTTTTTACCGTTGCTTCAACATCATGCTTGTTTCTTTTGAAGTCGATAATTCTGTATTTCTTTTTGTGTCCACCTCCGGTGTAACGCATGGTCATTTTACCAGTTTGGTTACGTCCACCTGACTTACTAATACCAACAGTTAGAGATTTCTCTGGCTTGTTAGTAGTAATTTCCTCAAAATTGTTTACAATTCTGAATCTCTGTCCTGGGGTGATAGGTTTTAATTTTCTAACAGACATTACTATTATTTATAATTAATAATTAATTTACAGCAAAAATGTCGATTACTTCTCCTTCAGCAAGAGTGATAACCGCTTTTTTCAATTTGTTTGTCTTTCCTACTTGAAGACCTTTTTTCGTGTATTTCGAAGAAACTTTAGGCGCATAAATCATGGTTCTAACGTCTGCTACTTTTACACCATAAGCTTGCTCTATTGCATTTTTAATCTGGATTTTATTCGCCTTAGGTTGTACTAAGAAAGAATAAGCACCTCTTAAATCTGTAAGATAGTTAGCTTTTTCTGAAATAACTGGTTTAATAATTAGTGACATGATTTATTTCTTTAAATTTTCCTGGAATTTTTCAACTGCACCTTCTAAGAAAATGATCTCACCTGCGTTGATTAAGTCATAAGAAGAAATTTCGTTGAATTTCATCACTTTAGTCTTAGGTAAGTTTCTTGAAGATAAATAAACATTCTTGTTCGTATCAGGAAGAATGAATAAAGACTTCTTGTCATTCAATGCCAATGCATTCAATACAGTGATGAAATCTTTAGTTTTAGGAGCAGCGATGCTCAATCCTTCTACAATTCTGATGCTGTTGTCTCTCATTTTCTGAGAAAGAACAGATTTTTTAGCTAATCTCTTAAGAGCTTTGTTCAATTTGAATCTGTAATCTCTTGGCTTAGGACCGAATACTCTACCTCCACCTCTAAAAGTAGGAGATTTAATATCACCGTATCTAGCAGAACCAGATCCTTTTTGCTTCTTAAGTTTTTTAGTAGAAGCAGTAATTTCGCTTCTTTCTTTTGATTTATGAGTACCTTGACGCTGAGCAGCAAGATATTGTTTTACTTCTAAGTAAACCGCGTGCTTATTTGGCTCAATTCCGAATACTGTTTCGTCTAGAGTTACTTTTTTTCCGGTTTCTTTTCCTGATGTATTTAATACTACTAGTTCCATTTTCTGATAATTACATAAGAATTTTTAGCTCCCGGAACAGCACCTTTTACTACTAAAAGATTTTGTTCTTGATCCACTTTTAACACTTGAAGGTTTTGTACAGTTACCTGCTTACCTCCCATTCTGCCTGCCATTCTCATCCCTTTGAATACTCTTGAAGGATCTGATCCCGCACCGATAGAACCTGGAGCTCTTAATCTGTTGTGCTGACCGTGAGTTGCCTGCATTACACCTCCAAATCCGTGTCTTTTAACAACACCCTGGAAGCCTTTACCTTTAGAAGTACCTGTTACGTCAACATATTCACCTTCAGCGAACAAATCAACTTTTACTTCTTCTCCTACTTTTACTTCGTCTACGAATTCTCTGTAGAATTCTACCAACTTCGCTTTAGGAGCAGAACCAGCCTTTTTAAAATGACCAGCTAACGCTTTACCAACGTTCTTTTCACTCTTGTCATCGAAACCTAACTGAACAGATTTGTATCCGTCCTTTTCAATGGTTCTGACCTGTAAAACTGAGCAAGGACCTGCCTGAATAACGGTACACGGCATATTTTTGCCGTTTTCGTCAAACAGAGAAGTCATCCCAATTTTTTTTCCAATAATACCTGACATTATTTATATAATATGTTATAAAATTTCCTTGTATTCACGTTCATTTTTCGAGTTCTCAAATAATTACCAAGTTTGAATTGGGCATATTCCTCCCCTAAAATGAGTGTGCAAATGTATGAATAAAATTTAATTTGACAAATATATATTGCAAAATATTTTGATTTTTAATGATTTAGACATTTGCATGAATTTTGAAACAGAGTTCTTTTAAATAATTTTTTAATTTTGAGAAAAATATCAAAGTATTTTCACTGTCATAATGTTTTTTACTCGATTATTCCATTTTGAAGATTCAATATAAATAATGAAAATTCTCTATTTTTCTCTTGCATTCCTTTTCTTTGCGTCCTGCAGCGAAAAAAAGACTCATCCTTATACATTCTACTTTTGGAAAACAAATCTCGCTTTAGACAATATCGAGAAAAAAGCATTGGAAGAATCTACTTCAGATTTTTTATATACAAGATTTTTTGATGTGGATAAAATCAATGGGCAATTTGAACCTGTTGCCGTCATTACCAAAAACAAAAATTTCAGTACAGAAAAAAAGATTATCCCGACAGTCTTTATTACAAACCGCACATTTTATGAAATTAAAAGTGAGGAAATACAATTTCTTGCTAAAAGCGTTAATGATTTAATTCAGAAAAAAATTAAAGAATATCAACTTGTTTGTGGTAGGGAAATTCAGATTGACTGTGACTGGACGGCAGGAACAAAAGACGATTATTTTATTTTTTTAAATGAGTTGAAAAAGATTTCAGGAAAAGAAATCACCTGTACCATTCGGCTTCACCAAGTAAAAGATAAAATTCTGATGGGAATTCCGCCTGTTGAAAAAGTATATCTCATGTGCTATTCTACTTCTTCGCCTTTAGAAAACTCAAGTAAAAACTCGATTCTGGACATTAATATTCTTAAAAGTTATCTTTCTAAGATAGAAGATTATCCTACCAAAAATATCGAAGTGGCGCTGCCTATTTATTCTTGGGGAATCGTTACGAATCATTTGGGAAAACACAAACTGATCAATGCTTTGTCTAAAAAAGATTTTAATAATCCAAATTTTAAAAGAATATCGGATAATGAAATTGAAATTTTAAAAGATGGTTTTTACTTTGGAAACTTCCTTAACAAAGGTTTTAAAATAAAAACTGAAGAAATCTCTCAGGAACAGCTTGACAGCGTAATTCACTTTTTAGATCAAAAAATAAATCATTACAACATTATTTATTATCAATTAGATAGTAAATTTGTAGAAGGAAGATTATTCAAATAGTTTAAAATCAATTCGAAAAAACAAATACACAAAACCAATATGAAAAAATACATTCTTTCGTTGGCAGTTGCTTCGCTTATTTATACCAAATCTGAAGCCTGCGCATGGGCAGATCCGGATTACGATTACTTTAATCTGTTTACACAAAGTATTATTAAAGACAAATCTTACCTTCCTTTTCTTCACAATTATTCTTCGAGATTTTACACCGATTTTAAAAGATCTCAAATTCCTGACGAAAATATAGAATCGTGGAAAATCTTTTTTAATAATAAACTGACGTATTCTGAAACAGATTTTCTGGTAAACAAACTTTCTATGAATGATCTTAATGATCTAAAGAAAGGAAATAGCAATAATACTTTACTAAAAAAATTAGGTTCAGATTCTTACCAGAGATACCGAGAGGGAATTGATTATCTTATTGAGGCAAAATATCTGGAGCCTTATATGAAAATCAATTATGTAGAAACTGCAGATTCTTTTTACTATCGGGAGAACGAAAGTGATAAAAATGCTACAAATTTAGACTATGCAAAAACAATTTCTGCATTAACTTCTTTATACAATGCAGCAAGAAACCCCGAAATTAAGCAACGATACGGCTTTCAGCTTGTACGTTTCAATCATTATACAAGAAATTATGACGTTGCACTTCAGGCTTTCAAAAATTATGTTCAGCCAATTTCATTGAAAGGAGCAGCTTATTATATGGCGCTCGATCAGTTAGCGGGTGCGCAAAGAGGATTGCAGATGGGAAGTGATGCCAACTGGAATTTCTTTCAGGTTTTTAAAAACAGTAAAAGCAGAAAAGAAGGCGCATTTGTGTCGATGAAACTTTCTGACACCGCTTCGTTTAATAATATCATGAAAAGAGCAGGAAGTAATGATGAAAAAAACATGGCTTATTTTCTTTTGGGCTATGAAGATTTCACCAATCCTATTCCGATGATGGAGAAAATGTATGACATAGATCCCAATTCGGAAATATTAAAAGTAATGGCAGCGAGAAGCATCAACGAATTAGAAAGAAGCTATCTTCCAACTTATTATTACGAATCTAAAAATAGCGACCAAATAATTAACGTAAATTCTAATAACACAACAACTAAAGAAGAGACTAAAGAAGCGAAGCCTAAAGAATTAAGTTTTTGGCAAAAGATCGTTTTGTTCTTTAAAAATCTTTTTGGCGGCAAAAAAGAAAAAGCAGAAAGTAAATCTGAACAAAGTGATGATGAGCTGCTGGAAAACCCAAACAGAATTCCGTTTTACTCAAAAAATCAAAGCTATTATTACGATGAGAAGCAGAAAGACTTTCTTGAAGATTTAGAAAAATTCACTTCTAAAACTAAAGAAAAATCTACTGACGAATATTGGCAAATTGCAGATGCTTATCTTAAATTTTTAAAGAAAGACTATAAAGCAAGTACAGAAATTTTAGAGGAAATAAAAACAACCAACCCAGAATATCTTGAGGAAATAAAGAGAATGAAAGTTCTGAATGACATCGTTTCGCAGCCAAAAATAACTGCTGAATATGAAGATCGTTTAATGAAAGATTATGGTGATTATTTTATCGAGAAAAAAATTGAAACCGACAGCACCGAAAATGAAGGTTATGACTATTATGGAAATCCGCCTTCTACCGCTTCTTTTCTGAAAGATGTTTTGGCAAACAGATATTTCCTTCAGGGTGAAGACGGAAAATCTTTCCTGATGAATAATAAACTTTCTGATCTGCAGTACAACCCAAATTCTACCTTGGTAAAAAGTGTAGAAGATTTTTACAGAAAAAGTAATAAGACCCAATTTGAACAGCAAATCATTGCCAAAAATATGGATGATCTAGGAAATATTGATGCATTTTTTAATGTAATCTACGGCGACCGTGCAATGAGACTGGCTGATTTTGAAAAAGCTAAATCTTACTACCAAAAAGCCCAGAATTTCTCCGGAATTCCAAGAGGGAATTACGAAAGATATAATCCGCAAACCGGTAATTATGAAAAGTTGGTTTATGACGGAACGAACTATGATGGTTTCAATAATATCCCGAATTTGGTGTTTGGACATAACGTTTGGGAAAGTTTCCAAAGTTCTGATTCGGAAACTATGAAAGCAGAAGATTACACCGCTTTTTCTTTCATTAAACCCAAAATGAATAAAGTGGAATTGGCAGATGCTTTAATTCAGCTTAAAAAAATTGGAACCGGCAAAGATCAAAAATCGGCTCAAGCCAATCTTTTGGTTGGAAACGTTTTGTATAACACTTCTGTTCTTGGATATTACAGACAATTGTTTGTAATGGATATCGATAACAGCAACGGAGGTAAATATGACTTTTGGAGTACCAATAAACAGACACCTTATAAGTATTATTACAAAAATTTCACATCAACAACTTATATAGAACCTGATAATTTTGATCTGGCTCTTAATTATTATAAAAAATCGCTCGATCTTTTCACCGACAAAGAACAGAAAGCGAGAGTTCTGTTTCAAATGGCAAGTGCAGAGCAGGGAAAATACTATCAGTATGAAGCTAAAAACCAAGCTAACATTGATTATTCTGATCCTAAATGGTCTGAGAAAAATGATGCTCATGAAAAGCAAATGGCTCAACTTAAAAATGAAAAATACAGAACCTATTTTGCACAGCTAAAATCTCAATATTCGGATACCGAAGCTGCAAGAACGCTTTTAGGAAGCTGCAGTTATTTTGACTATTTTATGAAGAGGTAATTTTAATAGTATAAGAATAAAAAAGGAATCAGATTGATTCCTTTTTTTGTTGCTGAGTGTGAAGCCATTGTTCATGTTTCTGTTTAAAGTATTCGTGCTTTTTATCCTGATTAATTTTTGCAGCATCTATGGAATGTGAAGCATGAATATCTGCATCTTCTTCGGCAAAATCTGCCAACTTTTCGTAATAACAATGTAATTGATCCAGCTCTTTTTCTGTAAGATCTTCAATATCCACAATACGGTTGCTGGCTTTTTCATTCGCAGCAATTAACTCATTTAATTTTATCTGAATGGCTTTTGAATCTTTATTCTGAGATTTCTGAATAAGGAAAACCATCAAAAAAGTAATGATTGTCGTTCCTGTGTTAATGACCAGTTGCCAAGTTTCAGAATATTTAAAAACCGGACCTGTAACTGCCCAGATTAGGACAATGGAAACTGCTGTAATAAAAGCAAAAGAACTACCGGTAAACTTTGTAGCCCAATTCGCGAACTTTTCGAAGATCGATTTATCCGATTTTTTCATTTCCTTATTTTTTAGAGGCAATTTAAGGAAAAACTCGAGCAATACTTAAATCAAATAAAAGATTTATTTGTTGGGATAAACTATAATTTTATCGAGTTCAATAGGGTTATTCATTTTACGAATGTGATTCTGCATATTTTCTGAAAGATCTTTAAACTGATCTAAACTCTTCACCTCAATCCCCATTACCATAAATCTTGCTGTGTGATCTGTATTGTTTTTATATTGTTCTTTAAATTCATGAAGAGGATCACTAAAGTGATCTAATCTCATTTTCTTAAGCATCTTTTCGGTAATTTTCACAGGCTTTTGTCCACCAAAATTCTCTATAATTGAAAGAGTAGAAAAAGTTTTACCCAGCTTATAACTTTTTATAAGACTGAATGAGAAATTATCTTTCGTATCATAAATTTCAAAAATTAATCCGGGTAAACCTCTGAATTTATAGGGACCTTCTGATATTGCAATTTCTTTAGTAAACCATGCAACCCAATTTCTACCACCAAAATTTGTTGTCGCTTTCTGAAGAAGATAGCCTCCTTTTTCTTTGGTTTCATTATGGAGTTTCCAAGTCACTAAGTCATCTGTTTCCAAAACAAATAAATTATTAATCAAAATAAAACTGCTGTTGTGATTGGTATTGATTTTTCTGAAAATCGCCGGAGTATCGTTCCAAATTGTGCTATTTCTTCCTTGTGTTTTGTTAAGAGAATCATTCAAAACATAATCGTATTCGTAGAATTTTACTTCTTCCGGATTAATATCTAACACCATATTTACTTTTCGCTTTTCGGTTTGCGTAGAATCATCTTTTAAAGAAAATTCATAAATAAAGCGGTGAGTCTGCGCCGAAAAAAAGAGAGGAACTAAAAAGAAAAGTAATATTTTCATGAACAAATTTTACTCAAATATATCAATAAGATATGAATAAAATTATTGATCTTAAAAATTTATTATTCTTTATTGAAAATTCACTTGGATATTAATTGCAAAAAAATCCCCAATCTTTCGAGAGGGGATTTATATAAATGATGATAACTAAATTATCACACTTTAATTTCTACATCTACACCTGAAGGTAACTCTAACTTCATTAGAGCATCCACAGTTTTAGAAGAAGAAGAGTAGATATCCATCAATCTCTTGTGAGCTGATAATTGGAACTGCTCTCTGGCTTTCTTATTTACGTGTGGAGATCTCAACACAGTGAAGATTCTCTTATTTGTAGGTAATGGAATTGGTCCGTTTACAACAGCACCAGTAGCCTTTACCGTTTTTACGATTTTCTCAGCAGACTTGTCTACCAAGTTGTAATCGTAAGATTTTAGTTTTATTCTGATTCTTTGTGACATTTCTTTAATTTAAAAAATTAACCTTTTGCTTTAGCAATGATATCTTCAGCAACGTTTTGTGGAGTAGCCTGGTATTTCTCTAATTCCATAGAAGAAGTAGCTCTTCCTGATGAAAGTGTTCTTAGAGTTGTTACATATCCAAACATTTCAGAAAGTGGAACTGAACCTTTGATTACAACGGCACCGTTCTTTTCTTCCTGTCCACTGATTGTACCTCTTCTCTTGTTAAGGTCACCAATAATGTTACCCATATATTCTTCCGGAGTTACAACCTCCAATTTCATAATAGGCTCCATAATTACTGGCTTCGCAGCACGTCCCGCTTCTTTGAATCCTAATTTTGCAGCCATCTCGAAAGAAAGTGCATCAGAATCCACCGCGTGGAAAGATCCGTCTTTAAGAGTTACTTTAATACCTTCAACTTCAAAACCAGCCAAAGGACCGTTTTTCATTGCAGCTTTAAAGCCTTTTTCAATAGCAGGAACAAATTCTCTAGGAACGTTACCACCTTTGATTTCGTTTATGAACTCTAAACCAACTTTACCTTCGTCTGCAGGTCCTAATTCAAATACAATGTCAGCAAATTTACCTTTACCACCAGATTGCTTTTTGTAAACTTCTCTGTGGTTGGCAACTCTTGTTAAGTTTTCTTTGTACTCTACCTGAGGTTGTCCTTGGTTTACTTCAACCTTGAACTCTCTTTTCATACGGTCAACAATGATATCTAAGTGAAGCTCACCCATACCAGAGATAATCGTTTGTCCAGAAGCTTCGTCAGTTCTTACCGTAAACGTAGGATCTTCTTCTGCCAATTTAGCTAAAGCGTTACCCATTTTATCTTGGTCAGCTTTAGTTTTAGGCTCAACAGCGATACCAATTACCGGATCTGGGAAAACCATCGATTCTAAAACGATTGGGTTTTTCTCATCACACATTGTATCACCAGTCTTGATAGATTTGAAACCTACAGCTGCACCAATATCTCCTGCTTCAATATATTCTACAGGATTTTGCTTGTTAGCGTGCATCTGATAGATTCTAGAGATTCTTTCTTTATCTCCTGAACGTGTGTTCAAGATATAAGAACCTGCATCTAGTCTTCCAGAGTATGCTCTGAAGAATGCTAATCTTCCTACGAAAGGATCGGTAGCAATTTTAAATGCTAATGCAGAGAAAGGCTCATCTACAGATGGTTTTCTTGTAATTTCCGCATCAGTTCTAGGATCTGTACCTTTGATGTCATCTTTATCCAATGGAGAAGGCAAGTATTTACATACTGCATCCAACATAAACTGTACTCCTTTATTCTTGAATGAAGAACCACAAGTCATTGGAATAATAGATAAATCGATAGTAGCAGCTCTCAATGCAGCATTGATTTCCTCTTCTGTAATTGAATCCGGATCTTCGAAGAATTTCTCCATCAAAGTTTCATCATACTCAGAAACAGCTTCTACTAATTTTTCTCTGTATTCAAGAACTTCATCCTTCATGTCTTCAGGAATTGGCACTACTTCAAAAGTAGCTCCTTGTCCTGCTTCATCCCAGATGATCGCTCTGTTTTTAATTAAGTCTACAACACCTTTGAAATCTTCTTCAGCACCGATTGGTAAAACGATTGGAACTGCGTTTGATCCTAACATTGTCTTAACTTGGTTCACCACGTTAAGGAAGTCAGCACCTTGTCTGTCCATTTTGTTTACGAATCCCATTCTTGCAACTTTGTAGTTATCAGCAAGTCTCCAGTTTGTTTCAGACTGAGGCTCTACTCCATCTACTGCAGAGAAAAGGAATACCAATCCATCCAATACTCTCAAAGATCTGTTTACTTCTACTGTGAAGTCAACGTGTCCCGGTGTATCGATGATGTTGAAGTGGTAAGGTTTAGTTTCAGGTAAAGCTTTTCCTTGATCTGTTGGGAAGTTCCAAGAACAAGTAGTTGCAGCAGAAGTAATAGTAATACCTCTTTCTGCTTCCTGCTCCATCCAGTCCATTGTAGAAGCACCATCGTGAACTTCTCCAATTTTGTGGTTTACACCTGTATAGAATAAAATTCTTTCTGTAGTGGTTGTTTTTCCCGCATCAATGTGTGCAGCAATACCAATATTTCTTGTAAATTTAAGATCTCTACTCATTTCTAATTAGAATTTAAAGTGTGAGAAAGCTTTGTTAGCTTCCGCCATTTTGTGAGTATCAGATTTCTTTTTGTAAGCAGCACCTTCTTCTCTTGAAGCAGCTACCACTTCGTTAGCCAATTTTAAAGCCATTGACTTATCGTTTCTCTTTTTAGAGTAAAGGATTAACCATTTCATTGCCATAGAAATTTTTCTATCAGCTCTGATCGGCATAGGAATCTGGAAGTTAGCTCCACCTACTCTTCTAGAACGTACTTCTACGTGAGGCATAACGTTTGTTAATGCATCTTTCCAGATTTCAAGGGCAGTCTTTTCAGTTTCTCCTTTTTTAGCTTCTACTAAGTCTAAAGCATCGTAGAATATTTTGAATGCGATAGATTTTTTACCATCCAGCATCAAGTTGTTTACAAATCTAGTTACCAATTGATCATTAAATTTCGGATCTGGTAACAACGGTCTTTTTTTCGCTTTTGTCTTTCTCATTGTTTCTGTACCTTATTTAATGATTATTTTTTCTTTCCTTTAGCTGGTGCAGCTGCTGCCTGACCTGGTTTTGGTCTCTTAGCTCCATACTTAGATCTTCTCTGCGTTCTTCCGCTAACACCTGCAGTGTCTAATGCTCCTCTTACGATATGATATCTTACTCCCGGTAGGTCTTTCACCCTTCCGCCGCGTACCAATACTATCGAGTGCTCTTGAAGATTATGTCCTTCGCCCGGGATGTAGGCGTTGACTTCTTTACCGTTTGAAAGTCTTACCCTTGCTACTTTTCTAAGTGCAGAGTTAGGTTTCTTAGGAGTGGTAGTATATACTCTCGTACATACACCTCGTCTTTGTGGACAAGAATCAAGGGCAGCCGATTTACTCTTCTTGGTGAGTGCGACTCTTCCTTTTCTTACTAATTGTTGAATAGTAGGCATTTAATTGCTTTTTATTTTAGGGTGCAAAAATAGTAATAATTTTTTAATCTACAAGCAGTTATACCATAAATAAACTTTTTTTCATAAAGTTTAATTCATTAAGCGATGCCGATTTTTAATCTCCTATGATTCTTACCTTAACATTTTTATTCCATGGAAAGTTTCTGATATTATCCTTCAGTTGCTTTTCATTATTCAGGTCTATAGAATAAATGATCACATGATCTAAAGCTGCGACCATATTATGATCAATTTTCAAGACAGCAACTTTCTTCCAGTTTTTCGGAACATGACCTCCAAACCATTCTTCATACACGATTGCTAATTCATAATTATTTTCATTCGTGTAACTCGTAATAAAATTTTCGAATTTCTGATCAAATGTTTTCCCGTTGGTGTTGAAAGCAATCATTTCTTTCGATCCCAAACCTGCAATATCCAGCAAATGAATATCTGAAAAATAACAAATTGCTCCGATATCGTTTGCAACAACTTTAGACATATTGTAATATTTCTTTAAGAACTTTGCAGATTGTATTTGCTGTTCATAAATATTCTTACTTCCATCTAAAAGTACAAAATGAGAAAATACACATTTATAGATGACCATGAAAAAATTACAAAGTATTAAAAACCCAATTATTCTATCTTTTTTAAATTCAGATATAGGATTTGAAAAAAAATACCTTATTCTCGGAATTATAACCATAGCAAAAGCTACATGTAAATATGCTTCATAACGAAATCCACCACGGAAATCACCAAAAAAAGCATTCAATAATAAGGTTAGACTGAAAACAATAAGCAATAAATTATTTAAAACCAACTGCTGAAACGAAATCTTGCTTCTGTAATCTCTATACAGAAAAACTCCTGCAAACAAAAGAAGAAATAACCCGACTTTATAGAATGTAATATTAAAAATCAGATTCTTGAATAACACCTGTTTCAACTGCTGAAAAATATCACCAGAAAAATCAAACGAAGCTCCTTTCACCACAACCGAATACGGAAAAAAGTAACCACATTGCAGATAATTAAAATATACAAAAATAACAATGGGTACAAAACCACAAATCAGAACTAATAAAGCATTTTTGAAATTTTTAAGACAGGCAAAAACAAATGCTAACGAAGCATAGTAAAACATACTCTCAAATCTCACCAATCCAAGCAATACAATTGTAAAATAAAACCAATAAGCCGACTGGGATTTTTTTAAATCTGCAACTAACCATTTTTGAAAACAATAAATATTAACAACAAATAAAAAAATCTGCAATACATGCTCCATTCCTAATAAAACCTGAAAATGGAAAACAGCAAAAAATAAGGTAAAAAGTATTGCTATTACAACACTTTTATTTTGACTAAAATATTGGCTGTAATATTTATTCAGAAAATAAATAGCAAAAAAAGCAATAGTTAAGTTAAAAATAAGTGGAATAAGAGCGTGATTTCCAAAGATAAAAATCAACACACTTAGTATAAAAGTAAACATTGGAGATGATGATGACGAAGAAAACGCATACTGAGTCATTCCCCAAACTTTGTGCAGAGCAAAATTTTTCGCAACTGCCAAATGAATATAAGCATCATCGATTGTATAGATAAACTCAAAATCGGTTTTTGAAATCATCATTATAATATAGATGACACAAATTCCGAAAAACAATCCACAAGTAATTAGCAAATTTTTCATACTTGAGCAATATTAAGAAAACTCATTTAATTTTTAATTTAAAATCATGAAATAGTTATCATCTATTGTTTGTGAAACAATTCGGCACAATTTTTTGTAGATTTATCTTATTAAAAAAGTAAACATATGAAAAATGCAAACATTATCGGTCTGAAGGAATCTGACTGCGCAACAATCTCAGAAAAACTTAATATTCTTTTAGCAAACTATTCAGTATTCTATCAAAATACAAGAGGTTCTCATTGGAATATAAAAGGTGAGCAGTTTTTTACTCTTCATCCAAAATTTGAAGAGTTGTACAACAGTCTGGTTTTAAAGATTGATGAAATTGCCGAAAGAATTTTGACATTAGGAGCAACTCCCGCTCACAATTATTCAGATTATCTTACTGTTTCTACAATTAAAGAAAGTAAAGAAGTAAATGATGGTAACAAGAGCGTAGAAATTATTTTAAATTCTTTTAAAGTAGTGATTGATCTTCAGAGAGAACTTTTAGACATTACAGAAAAAGCTGGAGATGAAGGTACAAACTCTCAAATGAGCGATTATATTACAGAACAGGAAAAAGAAGTATGGATGTATAATTCTTATTTAGGGAAATAATCTTACGGAAAACAATTAAAATATTTAAAAATCGTCTTACATTTAGGCGGTTTTTATTTTTTATTACTAAATTTGCGTTAAAATTACACATATGTCAGAAATACGTTTGAATTCAATTCTGGATAACGACTTTTATAAGATAACTATGCAGAACGCCGTGGTAAAACTATTCCCTAGTCAAATCGTAAAATACGAATTTATCAACCGCGGAAAACACCACTTTCCTGAAGGTTTTGATGTTGCTCTAAAAAACATTGTCGATAAAATGGCAGAATTGAAACTCACCAAAGAAGAGAAGAAATTTCTTGCTAAAACCTGTCCGTATTTAAATTTACCTTATCTCGATTTTCTTGAAGGTTATCATTATGATCCTACAGAAGTAAAAATCGTGCAGACCGGAAACGATTTATCTGTTACCGTAGAAGGACTTTGGTACAGAACCATTCTTTGGGAAGTCCCTTTATTGTCAATCATTAGCGAACTTCATTATGAAATGAATCACATGGAAAGAGATTCTAATGATGTTGTAATGACCAAGACATTAGAAAAAGCAGATTCTTTAAATAATTTGGGTGTTACTTTCGCAGAATTCGGAACCAGAAGACGACATTCTTATAAAGTTCAAAACTTGGTGATGGAAGCTTTGACGCAGAAAAAAGATTCTACATTTATCGGAAGTTCAAATGTACATTTTGCGATGAAATATGGTGTAAAACCTATAGGAACTCATGCCCACGAATGGTTTATGTTTCATGGAGCAGAATTTGGATTTAAAATGGCAAACGAATTGGCACTAGAACATTGGGTAGATGTTTATCGTGGTGATTTGGGAGTTGCTCTTTCAGACACTTATACGACAGACGTTTTCTTCCAGCAGTTTGACAAAAAATTTGCAAAACTTTTCGATGGTGTTCGTCACGACAGCGGAGATCCTTTGGAGTTTGCCGACAAAACAATTGCCCACTATCAAAATAACGGAATCAATCCTTTATTTAAGTATATTATTTTTTCCGATAATTTAAATCTTGAAAAAGTAGAAGAAATCACCAATTACTGTAAAGGAAAAATAGGTGTTTCTTTCGGAATCGGAACCAATCTCACCAATGATGTTGGTTTAAAACCAATGAATATCGTCATGAAATTAATCGGAGTTCAGGCTTTAAACAAAGAATGGATTCCCACAGTGAAACTTTCCGACGAACACGGAAAATACACGGGAGATCCTAAAATGATTGAATTGGCGAAAGAATTTTTAAGAATTAAAGATTAAACTAAATGAAAAAATTCATAGTATTAAGCATTCTGTATTTTTTTACCACTTCTTGCTACATTCAAATGAAAGGTGAAGAAGGAAAACCTGGAGAAGATGGAAAGTCCAGTCAAAATAATTCTATTGTAGAAAAAAAATTAGGTTTTAATCAAAAATTGGCAGATTCATTAGAAGCAGACAATTACGGCATGAAACCTTATGTGATTGTAATGCTTACAACTGGCTCAGCGAAAATTGAAGACAAAGCTAAAATGGACGAACTCATGAAAGGTCACATGAGCAATATCGGAAAGTTAGCCAAAGAAGGAAAAATAACTGTTGCCGGACCATTTTCAGAAAAAAACAATCGAAACTATCGCGGAATGTTTATTTTCAACACAAAATCTAAAGAAGAAGCCGAATCTTGGGTGAAAACAGATCCCGCTGTTGCCGCAGGAATTTTTAATTATGAAATTTTCCCTTGGTACGGTTCGGCAGCATTGCCATTGTATTTAAAGTATCATAAAGAGGTTGCAAAGGAAGATCCTTAATGAAATCAATTGTATGAGAAACCCCTTTATTATTTTATTAGTAATTTTATTAGCAAGTTGCGAAAAAGAACCTTCCATTTTTGAAATTAAAATCGAAACTAGTAATAAAAATATTGTTGATGAATTAAAACAATTAAAATTTCAAGATCCGCCCGGCTTAATTTATAGAGATGAAAAATACGATATCTGGAAAAGTTGCTCAGGAGAATGGGGAGGAACAATTTATTTCCGAAATAAACAGACAGAAAAAATACATTATGCAATTGCAACCTGTCCGATTTCGGTAAATAAAATTAATAGAAAATATTATGTTTCTAATTCTTTAAGCCATATGTATGGAAGTTCAGATATTTTGGAAATTGTAGACCCTGAAAAAATGGAAATTACAACTAAAATCCCAGCTTATCATCCTAATATTATTACAAGAGAATATGAAGCAAAATCACATAGAGGAACTAACAAATTGATCGACTCAAGTGGAGTGTTAATTGTTACAAGTTTCACTTACAATAAGAAATTATATTCTATCATTTCAAATATTGAAAACACAAAAACAACAATATCAGAACTAAAAGATAATAGGTTTTATACCGTAGCCGAACTCCCTAAGAAATTATTTAATACAGAACCAATTATTATTCGAGAAGCTGAAAATCATCAAAAACTCTATTTTCAGAATTCCAAAAAAGGTGTTTTAGAAATAAAAGATAATAAAATCAAACTCACTTTCTACGAGAAATAATTTATTCAAAATACTAAAAACCAACCTCGCAATCTGTGAGGTTTTTTCTTATCTTTAATTAAAACTAAACTCACATGAAAACCATAGAAGAAGTTCTGAAAAAATTAGACGAAATTATTATTTGGAGCAAGACAAACCAAAGTCCGGTAGGATATTTTGCGTGTACTTACAGAATAATGACTGCTCAGGTTTTAAAAGGAATTCAACAGAAGAAATTTGAAGATAACGCAAGAATGACTTTGCTTGATCTCGCTTTTGCAAACCGATATCTTGAAGCTTGGGACAATTACAGCAAAGGAAAAAAATGTACAAATGCATGGTATCTAGCTTTTGAAGCCACAAAAAACAAAGATCTCCTTATTCTTCAGCATATTTTTCTTGGGATGAATGCACACATTAATTTAGATTTAGGAATTTCCGCCGCATCAGTAATGCCTTACCGAAAAATAAATCCTTTGAAAAAAGATTTTGAGAAAATAAATTCTGTAATCGCATCCATCAACCAAAACGTTCAGGATTCTTTAAACAAAATCTGTTATCCAGTAAATCTCATCGACAAACTTTCTAACGGAAAAGACAATGTGATTTTAGATTTTGCCATTTCAAAAGCGAGAGATACTTCTTGGGCAACTGCGGTAATCGCTTCGAACACTCCTAATTTCTTAAGAGAATCCGTCATTAATATTGTAGATTATGCAGCCGCAAAAGTTGCATCACAAATTTTAAATCCGAAATTGCTTTCTTCTGCTTTGTCGAAAGAACTAAAAAAATGCGAGAGCAACAATGTGGTGAAAAATATTGAGATTTTGGCATCAACGAAAAATGTTTAATATTTTTTTTATATTTGAATTAAAGCAATTTGTGAAATGATCCCTATACCCAAACCTTGTATTCTCGACGAATTAATAAGTCTTGGATTTATATATGGAAGTAAAAGATGGACAAACATTGAGAAAAATCGTTTATATACTTGGGACTCATTTCATGGAGAAATTGAGGTATTCAATAAACGAGGAAAACACCTAGGTGTAATAGATTGTAAAGGAAATTTTATTAAAGAAGCAATTAAAGGTAGAAAAATAGATGTCTAATTTCATTACAGATTGCATCCATGGTGATGCATTACTTTCGGAGGTTGATGATTATATCGACACTTGGCATGACCTAGATTCAGAAGTTTCACTTCATGAATTTCTAGGAATGAGTAAATCAGAATATGAACTGTTTATACAAGATGATGCTTATCTAGCAATCATTATAACTGCGCATAAGAATAATAGTGACATTCATAGTATTATTAGATCCGAATTCAAATTCGCAGCTAGAGCTGACAATTACAAAAAATCTACTCAACTTGAAAATTGGCTGAGAAGAGAAGGATTATGGGAAGAATAAAAGAGGATCCAGCTGAGATAAAATTAGCAAGGAAAATTTTAAAAAAACACAATTTAAGTGTCCCGTTCGACTTATTAAATTTAGTGCGTTCATATGCAGAAGTGACATTTAAAAAAATTCCATTTGATGGGGTTGATGGTTTATGTCTTAATCTAAAGACACCTAATAAACAAGCCAAAATAATCATAGACACAACAATTTCAGAGTCCAGAAAAAACTTCACCTTAGCACATGAACTAGGTCATGTCATCATTCCTTGGCATTTGGGAAACATAATCGATTTTAATGTAGAATACTTAGAGCTACAAAACTATTTATATTCAATTTACGAAGGTGAAGCTAATAGATTTGCTGCTGAACTATTAATGCCTAAAGAATGGGTCTTAGAAATTCTGAATACACATGAATTAAATGAATCACAAAAAATAATTATTAAATCCTCAAAAGTTTCTGCATTAGCTGCTGCTTTAAAAATTTTAGATGTTACAGATTTAAATACTTGCTTATATATAGTTATTAATAACAAAATTACTTTCACAAAAAAGTCAAATTCTTGTGTAACATTCACTCAAGAAGAAACGGATGATTTTGACAAAAACTTTCATAAAAACGTTCCTAATGACGAATTTATTTATTACCATGGAAGTGAAGAATATCATTGGTTTAAGTTTAAAAATGTAAAATATAAAGTTCCTGAAAACAATAATACATGGAGAGAGGTTTTAGAAGAAATACTTAATGATTCTAATTTACAACAAAAAAAAGGATCAATTAACGGTATTATTTCTCATGAAAATGGAAGATTAAAAAACAACAAAACACATACAAAAGAAAACCTTTATACAAATTGTTTGATGAGATTGAAAAGAGAAGAACTTATAGGTTTTTATGAGCATCCTAAATTTGGAGATTTTTTAATTCTGAGAATTGAGGAATTTTTCAAATAAAACTAAGGTTTCCCGTAAACAAATCACCCGTTTCTTTTTGTAATTTTGAAAAATGGAGACGACTTATTTAATCATCGGATTTATTTCCGGAGGAATTCTTGGTGCAGTAATTTTATATTTCATCTTAAAATCTTCAATGGTTTCAAGAAATTCTTATGATGAACTCAATCACTTGTTCATTAAAAGCAATTCAGATCTTGAAAATTTAACCTTGAAAATCAATGAGCTATCCCAAAATATTGCGAAAGAAAAAGAAATCAATCTCAATCAATCTGATTTAATGAATGATTTAAAAGCAGAATTTGCAAAAGTTTCTGCAGAAAACACTTTTTTGAAAGCTCAAAAAGAAGAAACAAAAAGAATTCAGGAAGAAGGAACACTACAATTTGAAAATTTAGCCAATAAAATACTGGAAGAAAAAAGTGAGAAATTCACACTCACCAATAAGCAAAACCTAGATACGCTTTTAAAACCTTTAGGCGAAAATCTGGAAAACTTCAAGAAAAGAGTGAATGAAGTCTACGAAAATGAAGCCCGTGAAAGACATTCATTAAATAGTACAATCAAATTAATGCTTGAACAGACTACAAAAGTGAGTCAGGAAGCCAATAATTTGGCAAATGCTTTAAAAGGACAAACCAAAACTCAGGGTGATTGGGGTGAAATGATTTTGGAAAGAATACTTGAAGATTCGGGTTTGACAAAAGACCGTGAATATTTTAAACAACAAACCATTAAAAATGAAGACGGCGACAGTTTGCGACCAGATTTCACATTAAAACTTCCCGGAAATCAATTGGTGATCATCGATTCTAAAGTTTCTCTGAATGCTTATGAAAAAATGAATTCATCTGAATCTGACGAAGAAAAAGAACAATTGATAACACTTCACATTGGTTCAATTAAAAGACATATTGACGATCTAAGTAGAAAAAGATACGATCACATCAGCGAATCTCTTGATTTTACGATTATGTTTGTTCCTATAGAACCTGCTTTTTTAATCGCTGTACAACATGATCAAAATCTCTGGAATTACGCTTATTCAAGACACGTCATCTTGGTAAGTCCGACAAATTTGATTGCATTTTTAAAATTGATTTCAGACTTATGGAAAAGAGATAATCTTAGTCAAAATGCATTAAAAATTTCTGAAGCAGGAGCCAAATTATATGACAAACTAGTTGGTTTTGTAGATAATCTAGAAAAAGTAGGTAAAAATATGGATTTAGCGCAAAAGTCTTACTCCGATGCTTTTTCGCAGTTATACACAGGCAGAGGAAACCTGATCAAACGTGCCGAAAATCTTAAAAATATGGGGCTTCAAAATAAGATCAACAAATCTCTTCCTCAAAACATGATTGATACCTCTGAAAACCAAATTGATCTTTCTGAATAAAGCATTATGCGAAATTTTGCATAATTTTGCGAAATGCTAATAGAAAGTTTCCAGAACGAAAAAATAAAGAATATTACTAAGCTTTTAACGGACAACCGATTTAGAAAAAAATCGGGTGTTTTCGTTGTTGAAGGGCAACAGGAAAACGAAAGAGCTCAAAAATATAATTTTGAAGCGGTGGAATTCTTTATTTGTGAAAGCATATTCAAAGGTGAGCTTCCAAAAGAAAAAACACATTATGTTTCTGATAAGATTTATGAAAAAATAGCTTACAGAGGAAGTTCAGAAGGAATTATCGGAGTTTACAAGGCTAAAGAATCAGATTTAAACAACTTTATACCTAAAGAAAATTCAACCATTATTATTGTAGAAGGCGTAGAAAAACCCGGAAACTTAGGAGCAATTTTGAGAAGTTGTGAAGCGTTCAGTATTGATGCTTTAATTATAACTGATGCCAAAGCCGATTTTTATAATCCAAATGTAATCCGATCAAGTGTCGGATGTTTATTTGGAATGGAAGTTTTCCAATCTCAAAACGAAAAAACTTTTGAATTTTTAAAAAATAACAGTTTCAACATTTACACAACGATTATGGATGAAACATCGGAAGATCTGTATAAAAGAGATTTCACACACAAATCTGCAATTTTATTTGGAACAGAACATTCAGGACTAAGCGATTTTTGGTATGGAAAAGGAAAGAACACCTTGATTCCCATGTCTGGAAGTATAGATTCTTTAAATTTAAGCAATGCAGTTGCTATCACCTGTTATGAAACTTTAAAGCAGAAGAAAAATTAATTTATATTGGTTTAATAGTCAAAAATAGTTGGTAAAATTCTTTTGTATTGCCGATTGT
>JAEAMF010000324.1_pt1 | contig 67437 bp, 64 predicted proteins | sample 8958721 | NCBI WGS metagenome assembly JAEAMF01 (sample SAMN16933255, study PRJNA681124) | bioreactor sludge metagenome | isolation source: anaerobic bioreactor treating anionic surfactant - SDBS | place: India: Bengaluru | collected 2019-02-28
GCTGGTTGGCCGAGCAGCCAAACAGTCAGCAACCGACGCTGCATTTTTGACTGCTGCGCTCAGGTTGGCCTTGTGGACGCTAGCTGCAGGCGACCACAAGGCGTGCTTGATGCTTAGAAGTAGTACGGGAATTTCAGACTGAAGGTAAAGTCCGGGGCGTCGTCGGTCAGGCCGATCGACAGGTTGGGGACGATGGTCAGCTTATCGGTGGCTGCCAGGGTCATGCCAACGTTGAAGTAGGCGGCGTTGGCATCGCTGCTGGGCACAGTGACCCAGCCATCATTGGTATCCGTTTGATTGATTTTTGATTTTTTGACAATCAGGTCGGACACCGAGAATGACATACTCATTTTTTCGTTAAGCGCAAAAGCGATGCCCGCACCCAGCTGGAAACTGTCACCCAGCCTGACCTTGCCTGGGTGGCTCACGCCCACGGTAGAGCTGATATCGCTGAACGACTCCTCCAGGTTATGGGTGTAACTCAGGCTGCCGAACAGCACCGCCGGGTCGAATGTCTTGACCAGCGAGATGCCCGGTGTGATCGACCAGACGCCGTTGCCGGTCGGCAGGTCCTCGGGGTAGAACAGGCTGTCGTTGTTGGGGTCCTGGAGCAGCTTGATACCAAAGGGCTCTTCGCCGGTTGGCGCTTTGACCCGAAGGGTAAAGACCGCATCTGGCAGGCTTTCCGATTCGTCGAGGAACTTGTACGCCACGCCAAAGTTGACATCACCGATGGTGGGGTCACGGGTAACGGTTTGTTCGGTAATACCTTGAGCGTTGTTTTGAGCACCACCGGATTGGTAGGTGGATTCGCGGTAGACCACGGGTACGTTTATGTCGAATTGCCAACGCTGATTGAGGTTGTAGCGCCCGGTAACGTCGAGGGTCCAGTTGTCGGCCTTGATCCGGTCGAGGTTGATATTACCGAGGAAGATCGAGTCCAGTGCCAGGAAACCGTTGAGAATCAACTGCCGGGTATCGTAGCGCGCGTAGGTAATACCGGTTTCAACGCTGAACTTGCCGCCACCAAAAAAGCCGCTGGCTTCGTCATAGAGGTTGGAGACACTTTGCGCCGGTTGCGAGTCGTCTTTCAGCGACTCACCGTAGGAGCTGCCAGTACCTGATGCGGCAACGGTCTGGCCCGTGCGCGGTTGCGAGGCGGGTGAGCGTGTCAAGCGTTTGGGCGGCGGGGCCGCAGGTTGCTCTTCGACTTGGCGAACGCGTTGCTCCAGAACCATCAGCGCCTGCTGCTGCGCGTCATAGCGCTGGCGAAGTGCCTGCAGTTCCTGTTTCAACGCCTCTACCTGAGGGTCCGGCGCCGCCTGGAGGAACGTCGCCGGGACTAATGTGCTTAAACATACGGCAGCTTTCAGTGAAAACGAACGATGCATGGGTTAGCCGTCCCTTCCAACTACGAATGTTGAGACAGAGCGTAGTTCAATATCCTGAGATGCGAAGGCCCTTGAGTTGATCAAGGTTGCAGTTCAGCGCTCCAGCCGTGGGCATGTTGTCACGCAGGACGACATTGAGCTGGGTCATGTTGCTGACAACATTGTTCCCGCCCAGCAGCACTGCTGCCTGCGACAAGCCGCCTTGGGCCAGACTCTGTACGGTATAGCCCTGATTGTTGCTGGCGTTGATGCCCATCTTGATGCCATTGGCGCCTGCCGAGATGTTCAGGGTGCCAGCGCCGTTGCTGCCGCTGATACTTGAGCCGCCTGCCAGCACCTGCCCTGAAGGGGTTCCATTGGCTGTTGCGGCCTTGCCCTCTTTCACGTTGATGGAGACGTTGTTGTACGCGGTGTTGTAGTCACCGGCGGCCTGCAATGTCTGGGTAACGCCCTGGGTGTTGTTTAGCCCTGAACCACCGGACACGCTACCGGTACCTGGGGTCATGGAGTTGCCAGTGCCTTTGTCGTTGATGAGCGAGACGTAGAACTGTGGCTTGAAGGTGTTTTGCTGAACATGCAGTGTGGCCGTTGCACCGATGCGGTCGCCATTGGCATTCTGCCAGGTGCTGTTCATTACAACACCAAAGCTGATGATGCGGCCCGGCATTACATAGCGCCCGCGCAGACCGGCCAATTCGCTGTCTTTTACCTCGATCGGTTTAAATACCTGCGCCTGGGCAGGCAAACTGGCTGCCAGGCAGGCGGCAACCAGCAAGGTTGAAGTCTTCATCGGGTATCTCCCCAGAGCTTCATGCCCCTTGTCATTAGAAAAAGTCACTCTGAATGAAGCCGAACTCCATCAATTCCGCATCCTGGACCGGATGGAAGTTGTTGATGTGGTTCTTGGCACTCAGAGGTACGGGTGGGTCAAGCAGGGCGTTGGCCTTGTCGTACCCAGGGCCGATCACGGCGAAAATGATCCCGTTCCAACCCTTGATGAAGTCGTCGAACGCATAACGCTTGTGGCCAAGTACCGGGTCGCCAACGTATACCCAGTCTTTTTCGGTGCGCTGCAGCACCACAAAATGCTTGTAGCCACGAATGTCCATCAGCACCACAACGGGAATGCTGACACTTGAAAGGCTCTCTGGTGCGATGCGGTAACCACGGGCGCGCATGCCAATGCTCTCGACGTAGCGTTTCATGTCGAGCATCGAGAAACCTTGGGTTTTCACCAGTTCCTGATCGGAGTTGGCCAGCATGCCCTCAATGATGTGGGCCTCGTCCACGTCCAGCCAGTAGGCTTGCTTGAGTACGGTTGCCAGCGCTGCAGCGCCGCAGCTGAAATCGGTTTTCTGTTGCACCAGGTCCGCGAAGCGCCGCTCGCGCATGCTTTGAACCGGCTTGTAAATGACCGTACCGCCGGGCAGGGCGGCGATGGGCATCTGTGCAGCTTCGGCCACGCTGGCCAAACCTAGCAGTGCCGCTAGCAGGGCAATTCGCATGGTATTCACACCCTGTGAAAGCAAGGAAAGGGGCCCCGAAGGGCCCCGTTCACTGTTGCGTCTACAGGCAAGCCTTGCAGCCTGCAGCGATGGACAGCGAGTTGCTTTGTTGGTTGGCCGAGCCAGCCGAGACGTTGGCACCGACGTTGCCCGACACGCCGTTCAGCGAGTTGGTCAGCGAAGCGCTGTTGGTCACAGGGTTGATCCAGCCGCTTGGGGTCAGCACTTGATAGGTGGCTACCCCGCTCAGCACAAAGGTGCCTTCTTCATGGAACTTGAGCGGTTGTTTGTCGTTGTCATGACCACCGCCACCACCACGACGGTCGTCGTAGTTGTGGCCGCCACCACCATGATGGTCGTCGCCGCCGACCCAGCCTTTGCCGTCGCCTTGGTAGGTGCCCGAAGCGTAGAACGAAGAGTTGAGTGTTTTGGTGTCGTAGGTGCGGTCAGCTTCGTTGGTGACTTTCAGGCCAGTGGTGGTCTGAGTGGCATTCGCTGTGGCTGAGGCCACACGGCCCCCGGATACGGCGATCGCCATGTTGTTTTTCTGTTGGTTGAAGTCGCCAGCGGTTACGTTAATACCAATGTTACCCGAGCTGCCGTTGGCCGAGTTGTTGAGGGCGGCAGCGTTCTGGGTCGAGTAGTTTTTAACGGTGTTGCCGGTGTTATTTTGAGTCGCAGTGGAGTCGGCGATAGCGCTACCGAAGATGAAACGCTCATCGGCTGTGGCGATAGCGGCAACGTTGTCTTGTTGGTTACCGTCACCCGCGGCAACGTTAACGCCCAGGTTACCCTGAGAGTTGTTGGCCGAGTTGTCCATCTTGGCGGTATTTTCAGTGGCTTGGTTGGTGACACTGTTCCCATAGTTGTTTTGGGTGTCGCCAACTTTGGCCAGGGAGCCGGCATTGATCAGCAGGCCCAGCAGAACGTTATCATGGCCACCGTGGCCGCCGCCATTGTGACCACCGTTATGGCCGCCATTGTGACCACCGTTATGACCACCGTTATGACCACCGTTATGGCCACCGTGGTCGTCATTACGTCCGCCAGCGTGTGCAGCAACAGCCATGACCGCTGCGAGTGCGAAAACCAGAGGCTTAAGTGCCATTTTAGGTTTCATGGTGTTTCTCCGCATTTTTTTAGGTAGTTAAGTGTTGTTGTTACTCGGTTACCTGTCGGGTCAGTCCGCAACCCGTACGCTCAGGGTGTTTGCCATTCGGTTGCCCACCCCGGCGCTCTGATTCAACTGGATCACTCCACGGCTGCCGGTGAAGGCCCTATCGCTGTTCGCGATTTGGCGGCTGCCGGGTGCTTGATCAGTTGGGTCGGAGCCTTTTGTCAGCGCCACGTTCTGTTGATCGAGGACGCTGTCGTCGATGCGCTGCGGGACGGCACTGATGCTGACCCGAACGGCATTGACTTGTTGTGTATTGGCACCGGCTGACTGGTTGATACCCAGCGCGCCGCTGCCATTGCTGAATGAGTTGCCGCCAATACCGGCCCGGGCATCACGTGCCTGGCTGGTGGCAGTGTCGATGTGCTGACGAATCTGGGTTGAGGCATTGGCGTTGGTGCCGATGGCAATAGCCCGACTGTTGTTCTGTTGCTGCTGATCGCCCGCTGCCTGGTTGACCGCGATATTGCCGCGGTAGCCTTGGCCGCTTGCGTCGATAGTGGCGTTGTCCTTGACTGGCGATCCGGCCAGTGCGAGGCCGCTGCTGCACAGGGCCAGAAACAGGAGTGAGTACCTCATTTCAGCGGCCTCCAGTCAGGATCTGCAGCGGCGCCATGCCACGCTGAACGTTTTGATTGACCTGATTGGAGATGCTGTTACCGCCACCGCTGCCCGTCCCGGAGCCGCCGGCCATGCCAGGCAGACGCACCTGTTGCGCTGCGCCCAGGCCGCGAACAGTGCCGGAGTTGTCTGGGGTCAGTACGCGCGTCATCAGCGATGAACCGCTGGCAACACTGGCGAAGTCGCCGTCGCTGAGTTCATTATTGGTTTGGGCGATTACGCGTTTGGACGGATTAGCGCTGACGGTAGTCGGGTGCGGGTCTGGTGTACCGGTGGGACGTACCGCAGGGCGGGCCTGTACATCGCGTTGCAGAACGATGACTCCATTCCCGGCAGCCTGAACGGGCAGGCAGAAGGTGGCGCTCAATGCGCATCCCATCAGCAGAAGATGAAGCAGCTTGCTGTTCTGATTCCCCACGGCGGCGGTTCCTTCTTCAAGTTCGCTGGCCCTATCAGCGTTGCGAGAAGGAGAGCAGAAGGCGTGCCGCTTTTGGTTTCTTTCGAAATATCAAAGGGTTATGGGTGCGGGAGGACGACGAGGGCAGAGCGTTGTAACGGTGGTGAGACAGATGTTGCCCCTCTGGGCACCCTGTACCCTGTTACGCCAGGTTTACACTGCTCGGCAATCAAGGAGTCAACCCATCAACCCCGGGGGTTAGCGCAGGTGGGAGTGTATCGCTGATGTAACAACCCAATGGCTTAGCGGGACAGCAAATCTGAAACCGCATCAAAAACCGCGTTTTTTCGTCGGGTCCAGTCACCGTCGATGGTGATAAACGGTTGTTGATGTTGCTCCAGCCAGGCGCGGCTTTCCTCGAAAAATGCCAGGCGCTGGGCCAGTTCCGGTTGGCAGCGCTGTCCGTCATCTACCCATTCAACTGACGTTGGGCTGAGCAGCAGGTGCAGATCGTAGCGGCGCTCAAGCAACGCTGATTCGACCCAGTGTGGGCAGTCACCGAACAGCGTGCGGCTCCAGAGCAGGTTGCTCAGCAGATGGGTGTCGAGGATCAACAGCTCAGGCGCTCTGCCGCGCGCTTCATCCTCCCAGGCCAACTGGCCACGGGCGATGGTCGGGATGTCGGCGTAGCAGGTGTCACGTCGCTCGCGGTCAATGAAGTGGCGTACGTATTCGCCAACCAGTTCGCCACCGAAACAGGCCTGGATTTCGCTGCCAAGCCAGCTCTTGCCGCTGGACTCGGGGCCGCTCAGCACCAACACTTTCACGCGTTCACCAAGGCAGGGTCGCGTTGCCACTCACGCCAGCCCTGGACTGCGATCAGGGTGAACAGGGCATAGAGTGCTGCCGTCAGGTAAAGCGTCTTGTACATAAACAAACCGACGAAGATGACGTCCAGGACAATCCATAGCGCCCAGCATTGCAGGCGCTTTTGCGCCATCCATAATTGCGCCACCAGGCTGAAGGCCGTCAGCGTGGCATCCAGCCAGGGTTGCGCCGCATCTGTCCAGGTGGCCATGGCCGCACCCAAACCCAGGCTTGCCAGTGCGCCCAGGCCCAGACCAAACAGCAGCGGGGCAGGTTGCAGGGAGCTGACCTGGCGTGCCTCGGCGAGGCGCTCGGGGCGTGTCCATTGCCACCAGCCGTAGACCTGCAACAGTGCATACACCAGTTGCAGCAGCATGTCGGAGTACAGTTTCACCTCGTAAAAGACCACGCTGTACAGCAGCACCATCACCAGACCAATCGGCCAGCACCAGGGGTTCTGTTTGACGGTGAGCCATACGGCAATGACGCCGAGCACGGCGGCGAACAGTTCGAGGCCGGACATCGGCATTCCTTGAGGCGGGTTCGAAAGAGGCGGGGATTGTAACCTGTGGCGCAGAACACGCCACAGGTGCGCGGGGCTTTAGACGTGGAACTGGCGCAACAATTGTTCAAGGCGCTCGCTGAGCTGGCGCAATGCCAGGCCGGCACTGCTGGACTGTTGTGCTGCACTGGCGGTTTGCCGAGACAGGTCGGCAGTTTCGGTCACGTTGCGATTGATCTCTTCAACCACATGGGATTGTTGCAAGGTGGCGCTGGCAATCGAGGCGTTCAGGGCATTGAGGTTGAGTAGCACCTGGCTGATTGCATCGAGGCTGGCACCAGCTTCACTGGCCTGCTCAACCGTTTGGCGCGAAGCGGTGCTGCTGGCACCGATGGCCTTGACTGCCGCTTCGGACTGCCCCTGCAGGTGTTCGATCATGGTCTGGATTTCGGCGGTGGACTGCTGAGTGCGCTGCGCCAGCAGGCGTACCTCATCGGCAACCACCGCGAACCCGCGGCCTTGCTCACCTGCGCGGGCCGCCTCGATGGCCGCGTTGAGCGCCAACAGGTTGGTCTGCTCGGCAATGGCCCGGATCACTTCCAGAACGCTGCCAATCTTCGTGCTCTGGTTGGCCAAGGCCTGAATGACTTCAACGGCTTCATCAATGGTGCCGGAGAGTTCACCGATACGTTGCAGGCTGCCCTGGATGCTCTGCTGCCCCTGTTCTGCACGGTGCTGGGCGTCTTGCATCTCGGTGGAGGCTTGTTCGGCGTTCTTCGCCACATCCTGTACCGCGTAGGTGACCTCGTTGATGGCGGTGGCGACCAGTTCCATCTGCTGCGACTGTTGTTCACTGCGCAGCTCGGCCTGGTTGGCGTTGTCGCCCATCTCGACTGCCGAGTGGCCCAGCGCACGTGCAGCGTCATGCAATTGGCCGACCACCTGCTGCAGCTGTGCCGTGAAGCTGTTGAAGTGTGTCCCCAGTTGCGTAATCTCGTCGCGGCCATGGGTGTCCAGGCGGCGGGTCAGGTCGCTTTCGCCGCTGGCGATGGTGGCCATGGCATCGACTGCCTCCTGCAAGGGGCGGGAAATACTGCGGGCGATCACTGCGACCAGCAGTCCCATGATCAGCGCAATAGCCAACCCCAGCAGCGAGGCATCACGCAGTTGCCGGTTGAACTCGGCTTTCATGTCATCGATATAGATGCCTGAACCAATGATCCAGCCCCAAGGCTTGAACAGTTGGATATACGACGTTTTCTGTACCGGATCGCTCGCCCCGGGTTTAGGCCAGCGGTAATCGATGCTGCCAGCCCCCTTGTCCTTGGCCAGCGCAACCATGGCATTGAACAAGGCGAAGCCGTCTGGGTCCTTGATGCCTGAGAGTACCTGGCCGTCGAGCTTGGGGTTGGCCGGGTGCATGATCATCTTCGGCTCGAGGTCGTTGATCCAGAAGTACTCGTTCTGGTTGTAGCGCAAGCCGCGTACAGCGTTCAGCGCCTGTTGCTGAGCCGCATCGCGGGTCAGGCTGCCGCTTGCCTCAAGCCCTTGGTAGTAGGTCAGGATGCCCGCAGCAGTTTCGACCACATGGCGGGTTTTTTCGGCCTTGGCCTGGTACAGGTCACCGTGAATCTGGCGCAGCATCAACAGCCCCAGGGCAAATAACATCACCACTGCCACCACCAGGATGAGCCAAAGCCTGCGGCTGATCGACATATTCCGTAGAGTCTTCATGTAGGTCACTCAGGTATTTTTATTGTCTTGTGCATCCAAGCACGTTTTTACTGCCCTTACCTAGTCGACCAAGGGCTAAGTGCTTGATCCAGAGGCATCTGTTGCGTAGATCAGCAGCGTTTATCCGGCAGGTCTGCTAGCATTTCGGCGCCAAAGCGATAAACCTTGAGGAGCGTGAACCTTTTCCGTGGTTTCACGATCCACTGTCGCTGTGATTTACCGTGCATACACCACTCTAGAAAACATGAAGGGGCCTGCCTTGAGCAGCGCTTCACGGGGGAATGATGGATTTTTGGACCGCCATGCAGGCTGTAATACTTGGGATTGTCGAGGGCTTGACGGAATTTCTGCCCATCTCCAGTACCGGCCACCAGATCGTTGTTGCCGATCTGATCAATTTCGGCGGTGAACGTGCCATGGCCTTCAACATCATCATCCAGTTGGGGGCGATCCTGGCAGTGGTCTGGGAATTTCGGCGCAAGATCTTCGACGTGGTTGTTGGGCTGCCGCGCCAACGCCAGGCGCAACGCTTCACTGCCAACCTGCTGATCGCATTCACGCCGGCAGTGGTCCTGGGTGTGCTGTTTGCCGACCTGATTCATCACTACCTGTTCAACCCGATTACCGTTGCGACGGCGTTGGTGGTGGGCGGCGTGATCATGCTGTGGGCCGAGCGTCGGGAGCATGTGGTGTCTGTCGAGCATGTAGACGACATGCGCTGGAGCGATGCCTTGAAGATCGGTGTAGCCCAATGTCTGGCGATGATTCCAGGCACTTCGCGTTCAGGCTCCACCATCATTGGTGGTTTGCTGTTCGGGCTGTCGCGCAAGGCAGCGACCGAGTTCTCATTCTTCCTGGCCATGCCGACCATGGTGGGTGCAGCCGTGTATTCGGGCTACAAGTACCGTGCACTGTTCCAGGCCGGTGACTTCCCGGTGTTTGCGCTTGGCTTTGTGGTCTCGTTCATTTTTGCCATGATCTCGGTGCGTGCGTTGCTGCGGTTCATCGCCAGCCACAGCTACGCCGTTTTTGCCTGGTACCGGATTGCCTTCGGCCTGATCATTCTGGCCACCTGGCAACTCGGGCTGGTCGACTGGGCAACGGCGCAGAGCTGACAGGGTGCGTCAGGCTGCTATCAAGCCGCGCCCTGCCCCAGTCCGAGGCGCGGTTCAACACCTCAAGCTCAAACTGTCGTTGTTTGCCGGTATCTGCCTGTTGCCGTCCTGGGGTGTGCTGCAGATGCTGCTGGGCGGGTATTCCTGGTTGCCAGCAGTGCTCTACCCGGCAGCCAGCCTGCTCAGCGTCTTCCTCTATTGGAACGACAAACGCAAGGCGCGCAACAATACCTGGCGGACCCCGGAAAAATGGCTTCACGTCGTTGAGCTGTGTGGCGGTTGGCCAGGCGCCCTGGTGGCTCAGCAGGCCTTTCGGCACAAGACCCGCAAACTGTCGTTTCAGTTGATCTTCTGGGCAATCGTCGCCGCGCATCAGGTGTTCTGGCTCGATTATCTGGTGCTGGCGGGGCACGGGTTGGGCAGGCTGTTTCAGTAAGCGCTGAGCCTGCCTGCGCCAATCAGAGCAACAAGCCCGCTTGCAAACGCCTCGGTAAGCGTCGTACCACCAGTTGGTGCGACCGTTGCAACAGATCGCACAGTTCTTCACGACCCATGGGGTAGGGCTGCTCCATGCTGACCCAGTGCGCGCGAGCCAGATACGGTGCCGGGCGAATACCGGGCCTGTCCACATAGCCAAGGAACAGCTCGTTGTCGACCTTGAAGGCCAGGTCGGCTCGGCCCAGGTTGATCAGGGCGAACATCTTGTTGCCTGCCACAGAGAACACCCGGACGCCCCCCCATTTGTAATCATCCTGTACGCCCGGCAGGCTCAGGCAAAACTGCACCACGTCGTCTTCAGACATAACGCTCTCCACAGGCTTCAAATGAAATGATCAGGTGATCAATCCAGGCGCGTACGGCAGGTAGTACACCTCGCCTGTGCGGGTAGACCGCCTGCAGATAGCCGCTGGGTAGCGACCACTCGGGCAATAGACGGATCAGTTCGCCGCGGGCGAGTTCTTCTTCGCAATGCATGATTGGCAGGGCCGTGAACCCCAGGCCGGCAACGGCGGCGGATTTTCGTACGACAAAGTCATCAATTCCAAGCCTCGCCTCCAGCGCCAGGTCTTCGCGATTGCCCTTGGCATCCAGCAGGCGCAGGTGAACCAGACGGTCAGCCTCCAGCGCGCCCAGCACGGGGAGATTGATCAAGTCCTGTGGTTGCTCGATGACATGCTCGGCTGCGAAGTTCGGTGCTGCGACCAACAGCATTTGTGCCTGGCGCAAGCGCCGCGTGACCAGGGTAGGGTCTTCGTCGCCCTGGTCGCGTACGCGCAACGCAACGTCAATACCCTCGGTGATCACATCAACCCGACGATTGAGCAGCACCATGTCCAGCTGTACCTGTGGGTAGCGTGCCAGGAAGCTGCTGATGACGTCCGGCAAGAATGCATGGGCCAACGCAACTGGTGAGGACACGCGCAAGCGCCCGCGTGGTTCGCTGACCATGCTTGCAACCGCTTCGTCGGCCATCTCCGCCTCCAGCAGCATTGCCTGGCAATGACGTAGGTAGCGCTCGCCAACCCCGGTCAGCTTCAGTTGTCGGGTCGTGCGTTGCAGCAGGCGAGTCCCCAGGCGTTCTTCCAGTTCGGCAATGCGTCGGGATAACCGGGACTTGGGTATACCAAGCAGGCGCCCGGCCGCAGAGAAGCCTCCGGCCTCAACCACCCGGGCAAAGTAATAGAGATCATTGAGGTCTTGCATAGCTTGCCCTGCACTGTTCTGTATGTAGGACAAACTAACGCATTTTTGCCGACTAATCCTCTATTCGCTGTTTGGGTAGGATTCTCTCCATCGTGATCGCCGCCTCGCGGTCTTCAAAATCCAGGAGAACACCCATGAAACTGTTGCACATCGATTCCAGTATCCTCGGCGACAATTCGGCTTCCCGTCAGTTGAGCCGTGAAGTCGTGCAGGCCTGGCAGGCTGCTGATGCCAGTGTTGAAGTGACTTACCGCGACCTGGCCAGTGACGCCATCAGCCATTTTTCCGCGGCCACCCTGGTCAGTGCTGGTACGCCAGAAGAACTGCGCGATGCCGCCCAGAAGCACGAAGCTCAACTGAGCAGCGAAACACTGCAAGAGTTTCTGGATGCCGATGCCGTGGTGATTGCCGCACCGATGTACAACTTCAGCGTTCCCAGCCAACTGAAAGCCTGGATCGACCGTATCGCTGTTGCCGGTAAAACCTTCCGCTACACCGAGGCTGGCCCTGAAGGCCTGTGTGGTGGCAAGAAAGTCATTGTCGTATCCACCTCGGGTGGCCTGCATGTTGGCCAGCCAACCGGTGTCGGTCATGAAGATTTTCTCAAGGTGTTCCTGGGCTTTATTGGTATCACCGATGTCGAGTTCGTCCGCGCTCATGGCTTGGCATATGGCGATGAACACCGCAGCAATGCCATGAGTGCAGCGCGTGCTCAGATCGATAACGAGCTGTTTGCAGCTGCCTGATTTGGAGTAACCACCGCATAAGCCGACTGCCGGGGTAACCGGTAGTCGGTTTTTTCATTCAGTTTTCATCTGGCGCGCAGTGCGCCAGCCTATGCTGATCGCTGGCAATAAAGGGACAAGGTGTCAGCCATGCAGCGTCTGTCTGGTTTGTTCATCCTCGCGGTGATCGGGATCGTGTTGTCGCTGCCGGGCGAGGCGGGCGAGCGCTGGCATGTGGGGTTGCACCGGATGATCCTCGCCGACCCGCTGGACGAACAGCCGATGCAGGCGTTGGCCTTTTACCCGGCAACCGGGCCAGCACATTGGAGCCGGGTTGAAGGCTATCGGGTGGAAGCCGGTTTTGAGGCGCCCATTGCGATGGGGCGTTTCCCGCTCTTGATGCTTTCCCATGGCAATACCGGTACGCCATTGGCATTGCATGACCTGGCAACGGCACTGGCACGCAAGGGCTTTGTGGTGGTGGCGGTGGTGCACCCGGGGGACAATGCCCAGGATCACAGCCGACTGGGCACCCTGAGCAACCTCTATGGGCGTCCGCTGCAGATCAGCGCGGCCATCAGCGCAACCCTGAACGACAAGCTGCTGGCGCCCTATGTGAACGCCGAGCAGGTCGGGGTGATTGGGTATTCGGCGGGTGGTGAAACCGCGTTGATCCTTTCCGGCGCACGCCCGGAACTGGACCGCCTGCGCCGTTATTGTGAAGAACGCCCACTGGATGCTGACGCCTGCAAGATGCGCGGGCAACTGATCGCCGACCGTGACGACCTGCTGCCCGCCGCAGACTCAAGGATCAAGGCATTGTTGCTGATGGCACCGTTGAGCCTGATGTTCGGTCGTCATGCCCTGGCCGGGGTGAAAGTACCGGCGCTGATCTACAGTGGTGATCGCGATCAGCTGTTGGCAATCGACAAGAACGCCGCTGCGCTGGCGCGTAAACTGCCCCGCACTCCTGATTACCGGCTACTGGCCGGTGCAGGGCATTTCATTTTCATGGCGCCTTGCGATGAAGCCCAGCGTGTGCACATGGCCGCGCTATGCACCGACGCCGAGGGCGTCGACCGTGCCAGCATTCATCATTCGCTGCAGTCGGAGGCGGCGTTGTTTTTCAGTCAGACCCTTGGGCGAGCGGACCGTACGGGATGGCGTACGGCTGATCAGTGAGTCTGTGCGCTGCGCCGCGACAGCAGCAGTACCAGCCCGACTCCAAGTAATGCCAGCAATGACGCGATACCGAAGATCGATTCGTAGCCCAGATGTGCAGCTACCGCGCCCATCAGCGGCCCGGCGATGGCCAGGGCCAGGTCGAAGAACACCGCGTAAGCGCCCAAACCCGCGCCACGGCTGCTACTGGGTACTTGTTTGATGGCTTCAAGGCCCAGTGCCGGGTAGACCAGCGACAGCCCAGCACCGCTGAGGCCCGCGCCGAGCAATGCCAGTAGCGGGGAGGGCGCCAGCCAGAGCAACGCCAGGCCAACGGCTTCAGTCGCCATACAGACAACCGCAACCGGATAGCCGCCCCATCGATTCACCGCATTGACGAACAGCAAGCGGGACAGAATGAAGCAGACCCCGAACGCACTCAGGCACCAGGCTGCGCCGGTCCAGCCACGCTCACTGTAGAAAAGGGTCACGAAGGTGGTCAGGGTGCCATAGCCTATGGATGCCAACGTCAGGCCAACACCACAGGGCGCTACCCGCCCGAAGGCCGCCCAGAACGGCAGGCGCTCGCCGGCAACGACCGGGAGCGAAGGCTTGTTGCGTATCACCAGCAGGGCCAATGTCGCCAGGACAAACAGGACCAGGCCAATGCTTGCGAAGTTCAGCAACTGGTTCAGTTTCACCCCAAGCGGCGCACCAATGGCGATGGCACCATAAGAGGCGATGCCATTCCAGGAGATTACCCGCGCTGTATGCGCTATTCCCACCTGGCTGATGCCCCAGCTCAAGCTGGCAACACCAATCAACCCTTGGGCAAGGCCCAGCAGCACGCGCCCGATCAGCAATACCGCCAGGCTGAGCAAGGGCATACTGACCAGCAGTGTCGAGACCGCTGTCACCAGGCCGCTCAGGGCAATGGCGAGCAGGCCGTAGATGATTGCACGCTTGCCGCCCAGGCTATCAGCGACGCGCCCGGCCATCGGCCTGCTGACCAGCGTGGCGAAGTACTGCAAGCCTATGGTTATCCCGGCCACAACCGGACTGAAGCCCAACTGCTCATGCACGTAACCCGGCAGCACGGCAATTGGCAGCCCTACGCAGAGGAAGGCGATAAAGGTATAGAAGATGATCGAGACGATTTTTCGGGTAATCGTCGTTGCCGGCAGTGCGGCGGGTTCTAGCGCAGACATGGCTACACAGGATGGGCGTTTGGAAACGCCATCATCGCTGTATGCGAGGGAAAAAGAAAGCAGGCTAACGAATCTTGGCGGTCCGTTAGCCTGCTTTTATAGGCGTCCCGCTTGTGGCGACGGGGCCGGGTAGCACACCATCGCCTTCAAGCAGGCTTTTTGCGGGTGTTAAACGATCACACCCTGGCTACGCAGGTAGTCATCGTAGGTGCCGCTGAAGTCCACGACACCGTTGGCGCTCAACTCGATGATGCGGGTGGCCAGCGAGGACACGAACTCACGGTCGTGGCTGACGAACACCAGCGTACCCGGGTAGTTCTCCAGCGCCATGTTGAGGGCCTCGATCGACTCCATGTCCAGGTGGTTGGTCGGTTCGTCCATCAGCAGTACGTTGGGCTTTTGCAGGATCAGCTTGCCGAACAGCATACGGCCTTGCTCACCACCGGAAATCACCTTGACCGACTTGAGGATTTCATCGTTGGAGAACAGCATGCGACCCAGCGTGCCGCGAACCAGTTGCTCGCCGCCCTGGGTCCACTGGCCCATCCAGTCGAACAGGCTGACATCGTCTTCGAAGTCCGAGGCGTGGTCCTGAGCGTAGTAACCGATCTCGGCGCTTTCGGTCCACTTCACTTCACCGCTGTCTACCGGCAGTTCGCCGACCAGCGTACGCAGCAAGGTGGTTTTACCGATACCGTTCGGGCCAATGATCGCCACGCGCTCGCCGGCTTCGACCTGGAAGCTGAAGTTCTTGAACAGGGTATTGCCATCGAAGCCCTTGGAGACGTTCTCGACGGTAACTGCCTGACGGTGCAGCTTTTTCGTCTGCTCGAAGCGGATGAACGGGCTGACACGGCTCGAAGGCTTGACTTCAGCCAGCTGGATCTTGTCGATCTGCTTGGCCCGCGACGTGGCCTGCTTGGCTTTCGAGGCGTTGGCCGAGAACCGGCTGACGAAGGTCTGCAGCTCGGCGATCTGGGCTTTCTTCTTGGCGTTGTCCGACAGCAACTGCTCGCGCGACTGGGTCGCGGCGATCATGTACTCGTCGTAGTTGCCCGGGAACAGGCGCAGCTCACCGTAGTCCAGGTCGGCCATATGGGTGCAGACACTGTTCAGGAAGTGCCGGTCGTGGGAAATGATGATCATGGTGCTGTTACGCGCCGTGAGGATGTTTTCCAGCCAGCGGATGGTGTTGATGTCCAGGTGGTTGGTCGGTTCGTCGAGCAGCAGCACTTCCGGGTCCGAGAACAGCGCCTGTGCCAGCAGCACGCGCAGTTTCCAGCCTGGTGCAACTTCACTCATCGGGCCGAAATGCTGCTCGAGTGGAATGCCCAGGCCCAGCAGCAACTCACCGGCACGGGACTCGGCGGTATAGCCGTCCATCTCGGCGAACTCGGTTTCCAGCTCAGCGACGGCCATGCCGTCCTCTTCGGTCATTTCCGGCAGCGAGTAGATGCGGTCGCGCTCGGCCTTGACCCGCCAGAGCTCTTCGTGGCCCATGATCACGGTATCGATCACGGTGAATTCTTCATAGGCGAACTGGTCTTGACGCAGCTTACCCAGGCGTACGTTCGGCTCCAGCATGACCTGACCTGCGGATGGCTCCAGGTCGCTGCCGAGGATTTTCATGAAGGTCGACTTGCCACAGCCGTTGGCGCCGATCAGGCCGTAACGGTTGCCGTTGCCGAATTTGACCGAGACGTTCTCGAACAGCGGCTTGGCGCCGAACTGCATGGTGATGTTAGCGGTGGAGATCAAAGGGCTTACCTATCAATAGCTTATGTCACTGGCAATGCGGCTGATACCGATTTGATACCAATTTGCAGCTTTTCCAGCTCGCTCCAGTCGGAGCTTGAGTTAATCCAACGCGCATAGGTTGACAGCAGCATCTGTACGCTGTGGCCAAGCTGTTGGGAGATAAATGCGGGGTTGAGGCCAGACATTGCCGCTATTGTCGCATAGGTATGACGGCAGTTGTACGACGGCCGATAACGAATCCGCAGTTCCTTCATCCAGAGCTGCTGTGTTTCCTGCTGCTAGGAAACGGCCTGGCACGTCTGCCTTTGTGCTGCAGCACTGGCATCAGACGGTTCACTTGAGTATGGATCGATCTCTTTCCACGAAAAGGCTTTTACAGGACGGGCAGATCACCCCTAGGCGGATTTTTCGCCCGAAGCGATGTTTGCACTTTTTGCAGATAAAAAAGTAGGGTGGGCCAGGATGGAAATGGGTCACCGCTATTTGCTCTTTCTGAGGGTCAAACTGAAGCTTCCCTTACCCTGCTGTGTCGTTGACGCGCCGGCACCCTCAGAGCCGCCGAGCGTGTTTTTTTGTTTGCCGCTGAAGTCGCCGTTAGTTTCAAGCTCGTAATCTTTTACCATGACCAAGTAAAGCGTACCGAGAAAGGTCAGCGCAGTGATTGCGGCAATCAGCACTCCGGCCGTAGCGCCTGACATGGCAGCGGTGAGCCCGGCAGCTCCGGCGATTCCCCATCCTAGAGGATTCCAGGCGCTTGCCACACCTATGCCCAAGACGGTCGCACAAGCAATGGCGGTTCCTTTTTTCGCGCTCTTTACTGTTTTGACGTGACGAGCCAGATCAGGGGCAGCGATGTGAATGACCTCAACACGATCCTTTAACGCCTTTTTCAGATCTTCCTTGGTTGTTACTACGCGACTGCTCATGCTGGGTCTTTCCTCCGGCGATTCACTTTGCCATCACCGTAGCTCAGGTCGAACAGGTAAGGCAATTCTCGGAGGTTGACCTATAAGTCCTTTCGTATGACCAGGCAGCGCATTGCTGAAGCTCGAAAATTCCGGCTCTGGCATCCCTCTGGCTTGGCCCAGGACTGTCATGCAGAAACCACCCTGTCTTTGCCCATGGCTTTGGCCTCATACAATGCGCGATCGGCACGCTTGAGCGTGTCTTCGTATGAGCGATCATCCGGCGCTATAGTCGTGACACCAATGCTTGCCGTGACGGCGATACCATCCGCCGAAAACCGGCTCAGCGTCTCTCTAAAACACGCCTGTAAACGCTTGGCGAACTGCACTGCTTGCCCATGGTTGGTATTGGGCAGAGCAAGCACAAACTCATCACCGCCCAAGCGGCATGCGGTATCAGTTTTTCGTAGCACGGACCTACAAATGTTGGCAGCGGCCATAATTATCTCATCCCCTGCATGGTGTCCTTTTGTGTCGTTGATTTTCTTGAGCCCATCCAGATCAAGCATCAAAATGGACGTCGGCACGGAGTGCCGCACTGATGATTCGTAGTGAAGAGCGAGGTCCTGCTCCAGTTTTCTTCGATTGAAAAGGCCGGTTAGCTGATCGGTATCGCTCAGCTCCCTCAGTTTGACCTCCAGGTTGTGCCTCTCCGAGATATTACTCGCGACCCAGAGCACAACTGCTTCCTCGTCAGCCAGGAAATTCAGGGCCTGGATACGGCCTTCAAACCAGATCGCTTCTTTTGGGCCTTCATCGGATAAGCCTTTCACATCCCTATTGCTCAGTTCGTACTCTTCGATCAATAGCTCTCGCGACTCGAGCGCCCTGTCGATCTGTTCGAGAAACCAGCTTGCCTTCTCAGGCTTGACCAAGTCTGAAATGTACTGGCCGACAAGGCAGCTTCCATCATGGTAGTAGCGATTATCACGGCCGCCGAACACGGCGACATACTTGCCGCTGCGGGACAGGATGAAAGCCGGGTCCGGCAAAGCCTCCAGAATCAAAGCCATTTGCTCAACATTGATCATGAAGCGTTTCTTCTAAGTCATTAGGTGGTAGCACATTAATATGATTGGAAAAATTTGGCACGGGTTTGAGCTTGGTCTGTCAGGCAGACTGCAGTTCAGGTCGAGAGGATCAACATACCTGGCGCCTTGGTGATTTATTGGTTTTTTCATCCGGGGAGCATTAAAAAGAAAGAATCATTTTTTCTTATCTGCGGGATAGCTATAGCATCAGAACGAAAATGTGTTTTGGTTTAGTGGCCAACAGCTCGGCGTTTGAGAAGGCCTGATTAATCCCGGGTGACGATCGGTAAGGGGAGGGCGGTGTTCGTTCGGCAGGATGCCGCAGAGCAAGGCAGAGCGATACCAATGCTGATACCAAACTGTATGTTTTGATGGGGGCAGAGGGGGATTTGGCCCAGAAAAATCAACGCCTAGCCACCCGTTGTAAGGCTTCCGGTCGTGAATGCCCAGTTTGGCAAGCAGAGGTCGCCCTTGGTGGGGGCGACCTTCACAGGTCGAATTCCTGTTTCACGAGCTACACGCCCAGGCTCTCAATTCAGTGATCGCCTTCATTGCCTGGCCGCACTCGCGTCTTCCACAGTGACAACAATACCCCACCGGTGAGTAGCCCAAGTGTGACGCTTAGCGATAGTGCAGCAGGTACCTTGCCTATGATGTCGTGTAGAAAGATCTTCGCGCCAATGAACACGAGCACTAGAGCCAAGGCGTATTTCAGGTAGGCAAAACGATGAATCATCGCGGCAAGTGCAAAGTACAGTGCACGAAGGCCCAAGATAGCAAAGATATTTGATGTGTAAATGACAAAGGTATCTTGGGTGATTGAGAAGATGGCGGGAACACTGTCAATGGCAAATACCAGATCGGCACATTCAATCAGAATCAACGCCAGGAACAAGGGTGTAATCCAGAGCACCTTCTTGCCAGTCTTGTCCGCTTGACGAATGAAGAACGAATGTCCGTGAAGGCGCTCTGTTATGCGCAGATGGCTGCGCAGGAATTTGACGAATCGATTGTTCTCCAGATCGGGTTGATCGTTAACCGACGCAAAAAGCATTTTCACACCCGTGAACAGCAGGAAGGCGCCGAATATATAAAGAACCCAGCTGAACTCGGCGATCAAAGCTGCGCCCAAGGCGATCATGATGGCCCGGAGCACGATCACGCCCATGATTCCCCAGAACAGTACGCGATGCTGAAGTGCCCGAGGAATGGCCAGGAATCCGAAAATCAATGCGATGACGAAAACGTTATCCATCGAGAGCGACTTCTCGATCAAGAAGCCGGTCAGGTAATCCATACTGGCGTCGGCACCCTTCTGGAAGTTGACCCAGACGGAGAAAAGCAAGCCCATGGATATGTAGCCCGCTGACAGTAACAAACTCTCCTTTACATTGATTTCTCGGTGTTCGCGATGCAGGACGCCGAGGTCAAAGGCGAGTAATGCGATGACGATCGCAAGGAAAGTCAGCCAGAGCCAGGCGGCAGTGCCCAGCACATCAGCGAAGATGATCGAATGTAAGACAGTCATGAGCCTCTCCTGTTAGTCGTAGTTTTAACAACTATGACTCCGACATGGCGGCTGCATGCCGTCAGAGGGGCCCGGCGTCACTGATGACAGACTAGAAATAACCGCTTTGATTCTTCAAGCGCTGTTTTTTTGCAAAGTGTATCCGTGGCGGATGATCGGTGGGTATACGGCACAGGAAGGCTTTCCAGGACCCAGGGGTACAGGGGCATTAGCGCCTAAATGCAGGGGGCAGTCAGATCGCTGCCTATACTCCAGACGAGCGAGCAAGCCTGGGGGTTGCACCATGGATCTGACCGAGATGATGAAGGCGGGTGAGCAGCTTCTAAAAAGAGCCCTTGAGGCTGTTTGCGCGTATCACAAAGCTAGAGATTCTTCGACGCCACCTGAAGAGGTTGAGCGTCTTCGCCTGGAAGCCGAGTCGCTGATGCGGGCCGTGCAACACTACCAGCAGCGCGCACTGGGGGTATCTGGGAAGGGGCCGTATCCTTCACCGCGCTCCGGATCTGCGGCATCGTAACCAGGAATTATCAGCAGTTGCGAGGCTATAGTGTGGTGCTGATTAAGGGGATAACCATGAAGTGCTTGATCTGTTCTGCAGACGCGCGGGAAGTGGACTCTGAAATGGATGGCATTGAGCTCGTATGCCCGGAGTGCGGGCACTTCGGGGTTTCATCCCTGATCATGAAGCAGAGGGCCATGCGGGCGTTTGATTTCGATAGAAATCAGACGTTTCTTCATTGTGAGCGTGAAATCAACCCTGATCGAATACCGTTAATCAATAGCGAGACGGTCATTTGGGCGTAGCGTGGGACCGGTCGTCGAAAGATAATCAAGCCGATGCTGGCTGGCTAGAATCTAGTGGGGGGATCACGTCAACGTAACCTGAAAAATCAGGAGGCTTACGATGAACAGAGTACCCTCACTGGCATTGCTGGTGACAGCCGTCTTGCTCTCAGGCGTGGCAACAGCGGGTGATCATCAGGTGGTCAACGTTGCTCTGAACGCCACTCAGTACAACACCGGCCATGTGGCATCAGCGTTGTTGTCGCCAACGACAGGAAACAGGACAGGGCTTTCGATTGTTTTGGGCGGGGTGCCAAGCGGTACGGCATTACCTGTACACATCGACACGTACATCTACTCAGGGACGTGTGAGCGCATGGGGCCAAAGCCGGTCTATGAGATGAATCAGTCGATGACGACAAGGTCTATGTCGTCACCAATGCGGCTGTCCACCATAGCGCCTGTTTCACTCGCCGCGCTTCGCTCCGGTGGCTATGTCCTGGTCTTGAGGGCCGGCCCGATGGACGGGAGTGTCAATCTCTTCTGCGGCAACATCACATGATGCCTGAACCGGCAATCGCAATAACCTGATGCTGAACGGCAACGCTGTAACGCCGAATGCCCACCGCCAGTCTCCACACGCATTCAAGCCCTGGCGAGCAAAAAAAGCCCGCTAGGGGAGGCGGGCTGATGTGGAGTTTCCAAAGGAGCAGTTGCGACCTTAGGCGTTGGGCTGTGAAGGCTGCGTGAAAGTGATGTAATCGAAAAGTCAGCAGTCACGCCGTGGGCTAATAGTCGCTGCCGCCTATCCGCCCTTGCTAGACCTTTGGTGAGGTCACAACCCCGCCGCTTTGATCTAAAGTGCCGGCTTTTGCTCAAGGTGCGCCATGCAGAAGACAGTCGTCGCCGCGATGATCAGCGTGCTCCTGGCGGGATGCTCATTGCCAGTGGCCCTCACGCCCAATTCCCCAACGATTTCAGAGCACTCGGCAAAGTCGCCTGACGACTATAGCGCGTGTGTCATGGGGCGCTGGCAGCAACAGCAGCATGCTCAGGTGGATCGCAAGGCGATCTCCAGAGGCTATGAGCTCAGCGTGTCAGGCAGCGTGACTGCCAGTGACTACCTTGAGGTTCATCGGCAAGGTGAGGGCAGCCTGATTTCCTTCTATGAGGGCGCGCCTTGGCATACGTCGGTTAAACGTGCTGTGTACGAGTGCCTGTAGTTCCCCGTTTGCAAACCTCCGTCACGGATTGGCTTGCCTGAGGCGTGAAGGCACGTGTTCAGGGCGGGCTATGCTTGAAGTAAATAGCCCCTTTCGGCCTTGGTCAGGTTCAGCTCGCGTTCGAGGAGCAGGTCATCGATTCTTTACCGTTCTGGATTGTCTTCGTGAAAACCTGAGCCTCGTATCAGCAGGAGGGGCGCGGTGGGACGCTTGCAGCGCGTTGCGCGTAATGAACGGGGCCGGGATTTCGCGGTCGGTGATATTCACGGCCATTTTCGGCGGTTGGAGCAGGCACTGGCATTGATTGGCTTCGATGCCAGCAGGGACCGTCTGTTCAGCGTGGGCGATCTGGTCGATCGCGGGCCAGACAGCGAAGAGGCGCTTGCCTGGTTGCAGCGCCCCTGGTTCTTTGCCGTGCAGGGCAATCACGAGGCACTTGCCGTGGCCCATGTTCAAGGACAGTGGCTCGATGTTGAATTGTATCGGGCCAATGGTGGTGCCTGGTTCCTGGACAGCCCCGCCGCAGAGCAGTCCCGATATGCCGAGCAATTTGCCCGCTTGCCGCTGGCGTTGGAGATCGACACGCTTGCTGGCCCGGTCGGTGTGCTGCACGCCGACTGCCCGAGTCCCAGTTGGCAGACGTGGTGTGATCAACTGGCTGTCGGTCCGGTGAAAGCTGCGCAGGACATTTGCCAGTGGTCACGTCGGCGCTTGCAGCAGAGTGACCCGACACCTGTCGCGGGTTTGCGGGCGCTGATTGTCGGGCATACGCCAGGGCCATCAGTGCGGGTGCTCGGTAATGTCTGGCATATCGATACCGGCGGCTGGTTGAACGGGCATTTCTCTTTTCTGGAGTTGGCCACGCTTGACGTGAGGTCGGCCAGGCGAGAGTCTTGAGGTTTTTGGAGTGGCCCATGGACCTTTCGAGCCTCTTGCTGTTTGTGCCCGCCTGCTTTGCCTTGAACATGGCGCCGGGGCCCAACAACCTGCTGTCCCTTAACAACGCCAGCCGCTACGGTCTGCGTACCGCTTGCGTGGCGGGTGCCGGTCGCCTGCTGGCCTTTGCCGGGATGATCGCCCTGGCCGCGACCGGGCTGGCCGTGGTCTTGCACGCCAGTGAATACCTGTTCCTGATGATCAAGGTGCTGGGGGCGGCCTACCTGTTCTACATTGCCTGGCAGCTCTGGCGGGCGCCGGTCGGGCAAGACGGCGTGACCGTCGAGCGCGATGCCGGTACCCTGCGCCTGGCGCGTCAGGAGTTCTGGGTCGCAGCTGGCAACCCCAAGGCCATTTTGATCTTCACCGCGTTCCTACCACAGTTCGTCAATGTCTCCAGCGACACTGCAGTCAGTGAACAATTTGCGGTATTGGGTGGCTTGTTCCTGCTGCTGGAATGGCTGGCCATTGCCATTTATGCCTGGTTGGGGGCGTACATGCAGCGCTGGTTCAGCCAGCCGGCTCGGCGCCGGCTGTTCAACCGGGTCAGTGCGTCGTTGCTTGCCTGCGCAGGTGTTGGTCTGCTGGCTGCTCGCCGCGCGTGAGGCCCGCTACCACCTCACACGCAGGCCGAGGTTGGCGCTGACCTGTTCCTGTTGGCGGCTGTCGAGGTTGTAGCCGTAATCCAGGCTGGCGTACACGCTGAGGGATGGGCTTGGCTGGGCGCTGAGGCCTGCGCCGACATCCATCCAGGTGCTTTTGTGATCTGTCTTGATCGCATCGGCAGCGTCGAAGCTGACGCTGTCGCGCCCGCCGAAGCTCTGCCAGATGTTACTGCGCAGGTAAGGTTGCACGGGTACTCGACCGGCCTGGAAATGGCCTTTAAGGCGTGCGCCCACGCGCGCGCTGATGTCGTGCTGGTTGTCGTAGCTGATCCGTGAGATCCCATCATTGGCACTGTGCAGGCTGACCGACTGGACGATCAGTTGCGCCTGCGGTTCCACCACCCAGCGGCTGTTCAGGGGCAATGGATAGCCGCTTTCCAGCGAGCCGGTAATCGTGTGGCCGTTCAGGTCCAATGTGACGCCGCGATCTGAGCGGGTGCGACCGTCCAGGTCGGTGTACTGCAGCACGCCATCCAGGTACCACCGTTGCGGGCCGACCAGCGTCCAATAGGCGCCTATGCTATCGCCATCCAGGCGCACGTCACCGACGTGATTGTCGGTGAAACCCAAGGCAAAACCGCTGATATCACCCGTGAGCCGGGCATGACCGAGGTACAGCCCCAGGTGGTGGCGGTAGCCGTCATTGTCGAGCGCGGCATACAGATCATGCCCCACCTGATAGCCGCGCAGATCGCCGTCAAGGCTCGGGGTAACCGTACCAGACCAACGTTGCCGCAGTTGATCACCAACGGTTCGCGCCCAACCGGCGGCAATCGGCCCGGTTTCGTTGAGCAGGTTCTGTTCACCCTGGCGCTCATGGAACGTACTCAGGGTCAGGCGCGGCAGCAGCGCAGCTGAACGGCTTGCTGCCGCATACAGTGGCACCTCTGCGCGGTACAGGGGGATGCTCTCACCGGCGATCGCTGTCGGTAATGCCGGGGTTCCAGGGGCCGCGACCGGCACACTCAGGGCTGGCGGCGCCTCACCCGGCTCCGCCGTTGTAACGGGGGCGATCACGCTCGAGCGCAGGTACCAGCTGTTCTCGCTGCCCGCCGTGACGCCGCCTTTGAACAGGTAGTACTCATACGCACCGGCAGACAGCGACGAGCCCAGGCGGAAGGCATCGGCGCTGCTGGTTGCGCCGGCTGTCGCCTCAACCACCTGTATCCCGTTTTGGGCAGTTTGCGCGCCAACGCCGTTCAGGTTGTTGACCTGCAAGGTTGTGGTGCCGGAAACGCTGCCTTCGCTGACGATCAAGCGGTCGGAATGGGCTGCATCGCTGGCCAGGACGCTGTTGAGTCTGAGAACTCCATTGAGCCCGATGTAATCGCCGGTCAGTGTCAGGCGCCCTTGCGCATCGCTGCCACCACTCAGGTCGACCAGCCCTGCATTGTTCAGCGTGGCGTGCTGCCCGGCGGCCAGTGGCGCTACGGCGCCGCTGTGTGACAGCAACTGGCTGCTGGAATCGATGTTCAGCACGCCAGTGCCACGGTTTGTATCGCCCAGCAAGAGGGTATCGTTCAAGGTGAGCGCTGAGCCACTATTCAATGACACGGTCTCCCATCCCACATAACGAGCGCCGTTCTCCGGGCTGCTGGTGTCGAAGATCAGGTGGTCATTGCCATCGCCGCCATCAATCAGCCGGGTAGTGGCCAGATGTGTTTCATCAAGGTTGATCAGCAATGCCTGATCATCATCAGGGCCGGTTTGCACGCTGCCGCGGATTACACCGCCGTCTTTCCAGATGAAGCGGTCGCTACCGAAACTCAGCAGTACGTCGCCACCGACCTCGCCGCCGCTGATGGTCACGTTGTCGGCACCCCCGCTGAGACTGATGTTGCCGCCGATGTTGCCATTGCTGAGGAGTATCGTATCGTTGCCGAAGCCGGCCACCAGGTTGCCGTCGATGCTGCCCCCGGACATGTCGAACAGGTTGTCGTCCAGTTTCATGTTCACGCGGCCAATCCGGCCACCCGTCATGATGGCGTAGTCGCCATCCTCGAACGCGCCGACGATGCGCCCACCGCTCATGAGAAAGGTATCGAGGCCATCGCCTTGGGTGAGTGATTGGATCTGTCCTCCGTTCATGACGAAGGTGTCGATACCGCCCCCTTGGCCGACGTTGCCCGCAATGGTGCCGGAATCAATCTGCACCCGATCACGTCCAGCGCCAAAGGTCACGTTGCCCGTAATACTGCCGGTGCCATCCGTGGGCATCAGCAGGCTGTTGTCGCCTGAGGTGTCGGACAGCGATGCAGCGATGCCACTGTCACACACGTAAGCATCGTCGCCACTCCCCGGGGCGAAGCCGCAGGCTGCAAAAGCGGCGTCACCCAACAGGGGCAAGGCCCCGAGGGTCATGAACCAGCGAAATTTTCGCATGCTTGAGTACCTCAATGGCGCACGTTTGTGTGCTCCAAGGGGTATAACCCAATGGCCGAAACTGACAACTGACAGAAATGACAGGTGGTGAACGGTTACCGCAGCTCGCCGCTGGAGAAGCCCGGGCCGGGTTCAGTCGCGGAAGAACACCTGCACCAGGTGGTAACCGAATTTACTCTTGATCGGCCCGTGCACGGTACGCAGGGGTTTCTTGAAAATGACCTGGTCAATTGCACCGACCATCTGCCCGGGGCGCACTTCGCCCAAATCGCCGCCGCGCTTGCCGGAAGGGCAGGTGGAGAACTTTTTGGCCAGCACGTCAAAGGCTTCGCCCTTGGCAATGCGTTGCTTGAGTTGCTCGGCCTCTTCGGCGGTTTTGACCAGAATATGGCGGGCCTGTGCTTTCATGGCTGTAGGTACCTCTGTGACGCCTGAGAAAAGTGCCGATTATGCCTCATCGCGCAGCTCTGCGCGGTCGCGAAAATGTGCCAGTGCTTCGGGGTTGGCCAAGGCATCGGTATTTTTCACCGGCTGACTGTGAACCACATTACGTACTGCCAGCTCGACGATCTTGCCGCTGATGGTGCGTGGGATATCGCTGACCGCCACAATCACTGCGGGTACATGCCGTGGTGTCGTGTTGGCACGGATGGTCTGGCGGATGCGTGTTTGCAGGGCATCATCGAGGACGATACCGTCGCGCAGCCGGACGAACAGCACCACCCGAACATCGTCCTGCCAGTGTTGACCGATGGCGACGCTTTCCAGCACCTCGTCGATCTTTTCTACCTGACGGTAGATCTCAGCCGTACCGATGCGCACACCGCCGGGGTTGAGTACGGCGTCGGAGCGGCCGTGGATGATAATGCCGCCGCTGGCTGTTTCCTCGGCATAGTCGCCCTGTGCCCACACACCGGGAAACTGGCTGAAGTAGGCCGCCTTGAAACGCTCGCCCTGCGGGTCGTTCCAGAACCCCAGGGGCATTGCCGGAAAGTGCCGGGTGCAGACCAGCTCGCCTTTTTCGCCAATCACCGGGTGGCCCTCATCGTCCCAGACCTCTACCGCCATGCCCAGGCTCTTGCACTGGATCTCGCCACGCCTCACGGGCAGGGTGGGGTTGCCGATCACGAAACAGGAGACGATGTCGGTACCACCCGACATCGACACCAGATGCAGGTCCTGCTTGAACGCGCGGTACACGTAGTCATAGCTTTGCGGTGACAACGGCGAGCCGGTGGACAGTAGCAGGCGCAAGCGCTCCAGGCGGTGGCTGAGTCGCGGTTGCAGGCCTTCATGCTCCAGTGCAGTCAGGTACTTTGCGCTGGTGCCGAACACGCTGATTGACTCGCTGTCGATCAGGTCGAGCAGGCGCCCCGCGTCAGGGAACAGCGGCGAGCCATCGTAGAGCACCAGCGTCGCGCCCAGGGCCAGGCCGCTGACCAGCCAGTTCCACATCATCCAGCCACAGGTGGTGTAGTAGAACAGGGTGTCGTCCGGGCCAAGGCTGTTGTGCAGGCCATGTTCCTTCAGGTGTTGCAGCAGCACACCGCCGGCCGAATGAACGATGCACTTGGGCACACCGGTAGTGCCACTGGAGTACAGGATGTAGAGCGGGTGGTCGAACGGCAGTGGCGTAAATGTCGGTGTACCGCCTGGCTGATAGAAGTCGTCCCACAGGCTGACCTTGGCCGCGCAATGGAAGTCTGCGGTCTGCGTTTGCGTGCGGGTGTACGGCAGCACCAGCACCTGCTCAAGGTTTGGCAACTGGGCCAGTACTTCGTTGATTTTATCGGTCTGGTCGATGTCTTTGCCGGCGTAGTGATAACCCGCGCAGACGATCAGCAGTTTTGGTTCGATCTGGCCAAAGCGGTCGACAATGCCATGGGTACCGAACTCTGGCGAGGAGCACGACCAGACAGCGCCCAGGCTGGTGCAGGCGAGCATCGCCACCAGGGTTTGCCAGGTGTTAGGCAGGCAGGCCGCGACACGGTCGCCGACACCGATACCGATCGCCTTGAAACTGCGCTGCAGCCCTGCAACCTGGGCGGCCAGCTCCGTGTGGCTGAGGGTGAAACGGCTGCCGTCTTCGCGCAGTGACACCACGGCGCAGTTGTCACGGCGGAGGTCGTCGCGGCGCAACAGGTGCTCGGCGAAATTCAGGGTCGCGCCGCTGAACCAGCGAGCATCGGGCATGTGTGGGCCTTCCTCGAGCACTTGCCGCGGTGGCTGATGCCAGCGCACCTCGAACGTGTCGGCCAGGGCCTGCCAGAAGGCCTCGCGCTGCTCGATGCTCCAGCGGTGCAGGTCATGATAGTCGTCAAGGTGCACCCCATGGCGACGGTTGATCTGCCGACGAAAGGCATCCATCGGGCTGGCCTGGATTTGCGCCTCGGTCGGGCGCCAGAGCACCTCGTTCATGCCATGTCCTCTTTGTTATCGTCCTGAGAACAGTGTATTCGCGAACCTCGGGGCTGACAGCCAGAATTGCTGTGTTGGCCGCAGCCCGCCCGGCAAAGCGCCTGCCTTACTGGGCCAGCCAGCCGCCGTCGATGTTCCAGGCGGCGCCGCGAACCTGGCTGCCAGCCTCACTACAGAGGAACGCTACCAGCTCACCCAGCTGTTCGGGGGTGACGAAGGCCAGTGACGGCTGCTTCTCGGCCAAGAGATCGTGTTGCGCCTGCTGCGGATCGATGCCACCTGCGGCGCGGTCGTCGATCTGCTTTTGCACCAGCGGCGTCAGCACCCAGCCAGGGCAGATAGCATTGCAGGTGATCGGGGTCGTGGCGGTTTCCAGCCCAACCACCTTGGTCAGCCCGATCACCCCGTGCTTGGCTGCAACATAGGCGGCTTTACCCACCGAGCCGACCTGGCCATGCACCGAGGCGATATTGATGATCCGCCCCCAGTTGCGTTGGCGCATGCCCGGCAGTGCCAGCCGCGTGCTATGGAACACGGCCGACAGGTTGAGCGCGATGATCGCGTCCCAGCGCTCGGTGGGGAAGGCCTCAACCGGCGCGACGTGCTGGATGCCGGCATTGTTGACCAGGATATCGACACCCCCGAACTCGCGGTCGGCATAGGCGAAGAGGTCTTCGATCTGCTGCACATCACTCAGGTCGGCGGGGTGGTGGCCCACTCGGGTGCCGTGACGGGCAACCTCGGCGATGGCCGCACTGGCGTCACCGAAGCCGTTGAGTATGAGGTTGGCACCGGCCTGGGCCAATACCTGCGCGATCCCCAGGCCAATACCACTGGTAGAGCCGGTCACCAATGCGGTCTTTCCGTTGAAGTTCATGTTGTGCTCCTTAAACGATGCCCGTGGCGTAGAAAGTGGCGATAACCACGAATACCGCCAGGGTCTTGATCAGGGTAATGCCGAAAATGTCCTTGTAGGCTTCGCGGTGGGTCAGCCCGGTGACTGCCAGCAAGGTAATCACCGCACCGTTGTGCGGCAGGGTGTCCATGCCACCGCTGGCCATCGAAGCCACGCGGTGCAGGACTTCCAGCGGAATGTTCGCGGCGTTGGCGGCAGCGATGAATGTCTCCGACATGGCTGCCAGGGCGATGCTCATGCCGCCGGACGCAGAACCGGTAATGCCTGCCAGCAGGGTGACGGTGACGGCTTCATTGACCAGTGGGTTGGGAATGCTCTTGAGCGCATCGGCCAGCACCAGAAACCCCGGCAGCGAGGCGATGACTGCACCGAAGCCATACTCCGACGCGGTATTCATCGCGGCCAGCAAGGCACCGTTGACGGCGCTCTTGGTGCCCTCTGCCAGGCGCGTGCGAATGGCCCTGTAGCCGCACACCAGCACCATCAGAATGCCAATCAGCAACGCGGCTTCTACCGCCCAGATTGCGGTGAGCTTGGCGATATCGCTTTGTACTGGGGTGCTCATGCCGGGCAGGCTCAAGCTATGGGTCTTGCCGTACCAAGCGGGAATCCAGTGGGTAAACAGCAGGTTCATCACCCCCACCAATACCAGTGGCGACAGGGCCAACAGTGGGTTGGGCAGGGTCAGGTCGGTGGCGGTTTCGGGCTCGTTGCGCAAATCCGTGCCGTAACCTTCGCCGGCCCTTTGGGCCTTGTTGCGTTGGCGTTGCAGGTAAAGCATGCCGGCACAGAAGACAAACACCGTACCGATCAGCCCCAGCCACGGCGCTGCCCAAGCGGTGGTGTTGAAGAAGGTACTGGGGATGATGTTCTGGATCTGTGGGGTGCCGGGCAAGGCGTCCATGGTGAAGGAGAACGCGCCCAGGGCAATGGTGGCCGGGATCAGCCGCTTGGGGATGTTGCTCTGGCGAAACATCTCGGCCGCGAACGGGTAGACGGCGAAAACCACCACGAACAGCGAAACGCCACCATAGGTCAGCAGGGCGCAGACCAGTACGATCACCAGCATTGCCTGGCGGGTACCGAGGACGCGTATGGCTGCAGCGACAATCGAGCGGGAAAAGCCGGACAGCTCAATCAGCTTGCCGAATACGGCGCCCAGCAGAAACACCGGGAAGTAGAGCTTGATGAACCCGACCATTTTCTCCATGAACACCCCGGTAAAGGCGGGCGCAACGGCAGAAGGGTCTGTCAGCAACACCGCGCCAAGGGCTGCGATGGGGGCGAACAGGATAACGCTATAACCACGGTAGGCAGCCAGCATCAGCAGCGCAAGCGCTGCCAGGGCGATGATTACACTCATCGAGTGTCTCCTTGAGGCATCTTGTTTTTGTTGATGCGACGGAGATAGCGGGATTCGTGCCAGTTTTACAACGTATTGAAATATAAGGGTTTTATTGTTTTCAAGCGCAATGCGAGGCACTATTTTCTCTGAACAGAGACAAGTGATTGGCCTGAGTGCGCTGTGGCGCTGGAAATAAGCCGGATTAGTGCTTTATGGCCACTGTCTCTATAAAGAGACGGTGTTTCTCTTTATGGAGACAAGCGCTGCGCGCAAGGCCGGCGACGATCACAACCCCAGCGCAACCATTTTCTTGTACAGGGTCGAACGGCCAAGGCCCAGTTGCCTGGCGGCTTCTGGCACGTTGCCTGCGCACTGCGCCAACGTATCGGTCAGTAACTGCCGCTCGAAATCTTCGCAGGCCTGTTTGTAGGTTTTCTGTGGCGCTTGTTGCGCCAGCGGCGCCAAGGTGCCCAAGGCGGCCTGGATGTCGCTCGCGCCGAGTCGTGGATGATCGGCCAGCAAGGTCGCTCGCTCCAGTACGTTGCGCAGTTCACGTATGTTGCCCGGCCAGGCATGCCGGAGCAGCAGTGCCTGGGCCTCGCCATCCAGCTCATGCTGGCTACCCAGGTCTTCCAGAATCGCCTCGCTCAGGGCCGGCAGATCTTCCAGCCGTGCGCGCAGCGGTGGCACATTGATCGGCAAGACATTGAGCCGGTAGTACAGGTCGGCACGGAAGCTGCCATTGGCCATGGCAGCTTCCAGGTTTGTCGATGTGGCGGCGATGATCCGTACGTCACTGCGCATCACCTGGTTGGAGCCAACGGGTTCGTACTCTTTCTCTTGCAGTACACGTAGCAACTTGCTCTGTAGCGGCAACGGCATGTCACCAATTTCGTCGAGGAACAAGGTGCCGCCCTGGGCGATCTGCAGTTTGCCGGGGCGGCCCTTGCGGTCTGCACCGGTAAAGGCGCCTGGCGCCGTGCCGAAGAACTCGGCTTCCAGCAAGGCTTCCGGGATGGCCGCGCTGTTGATGCTGACAAACGCCTTGTGCGCACGCGGTGAGGCCGCGTGAATGGCATGGGCCAGGAGTTCCTTGCCGGTGCCGGTTTCGCCGAGCAGCAGCACCGGTGAATCGCTGCCTGCACCGCGTCGGGCACGGCGTTTGATCTCAAGGGTTGCCGCGCTGGTGCCAATGAACTGGGCGAAGCTGTACTTGGCCTGGCGCGCCTGCAGCAGCGAGCGGGTCGAGGCCAGTTCCTGCTGCATGCTCGAATAGCGTTTGAGCAATGGCGAGAGGCTGCGCAGCTCATCAAACAAGGCGAAGCCAATGGCGCCGATCACGCCGCCTTTGGCATCCTGAATGGGCAGGCGCATCACCACCAGCGGTTCTTTGGGGGTGTCGAGCATGTCGAGCAGTATGGGGCGCCCGTTGCTGACCACTTCACGCATCAGGGTGCCGGGGATTACCGCTTCGCACGGTTGGCCGATGGCGCTGCTGGCATCCTCCAGGCCGAAGCGGCGGGCATAGCGCTCGTTCATCCAGACGATGCGTGCATCGCGGTCAACGATCACCGTGCCTTCGCTGGATTGCTCGATGATTTCGAACAGCGAGCGAATCGCCAGTAAGCGTACCCGCTGATAGTCCTTGAGGTTGTCGCTGTCGTGCATGAACCGCTCCTTGGGGCCGGGTCAGGAATTATGCACCGCTCAGGCCCGAGGATCGAAGGCTTCGCGCAACGCATCGCCAATGAATACTAACAGTGACAGGATCAGCGCCAGGGCGAAGAAGGCGGTGAAGCCCAGCCATGGTGCCTGCAGGTTCTGTTTGCCCTGGTTCACCAATTCGCCCAGCGAGGCGCTGCCGGCAGGCATGCCAAAGCCAAGGAAGTCCAGGGCGGTAAGGGTCGATATAGCGCCGGTGAGAATGAATGGCAGGTAGGTGAGGGTGGCACTCATGGCGTTGGGCAGGATATGCCGGAGGATCACCAGCCGATCAGGCAGGCCCATGGCCCGTGCGGCCAACACGTATTCCAGGTTGCGCCCACGGAGGAATTCGGCACGAACGACATCCACCAGGGCCAGCCAGGAGAACAGGGCCATGATCCCCAGCAACCACCAGAAGTTCGGTTCGACGAAACCAGAGAGAATGATCAGCAGGTACAGCACCGGCAAGCCCGACCAGACTTCCAGCAGGCGTTGACCGATCAGGTCGACCCAATCACCGTGATAGCCCTGCAGTGCGCCAGCGGCAACGCCAATCAGCGTACTGACGGCGGTCAGCGCCAGGGCAAAGAGGATCGATACTCGCGTGCCGTAGAGCACCCGCGCCAACACATCGCGGGCCTGGTCGTCGGTGCCTAGCCAGTTGTCTGTCGACGGCGGGCTGGGGGTAGGTTGCAGCAGGTCGTAGTTGGGGGTGTCGGCGCTGAAGGGGATCGGCGCAAAGAGCATCCAGCCACCCTGTTGCGCGATCAACTGGCGCACGTACTGGCTGCGGTAGTCGGGCTGAAAGGGCAACTGCCCGCCAAAATCCTGTTCGGTGTAGCGCTTGAGGGCCGGGAAATACAGGTCGCCTTTGTAGCCCAGCAGCAAGGGCTTGTCGTTGGCGATCAGTTCAGCCCCCAGGCACAGGGTAAAGAGGCCGATGAACAGCCAGAGTGACCACCAGCCACGACGGTTGCGCCGAAAACGCTGGAAGCGCCGAAGGGCAAGCGGTGAGGGTTTGAACATCATGCGTTCCTCGTCGCGAAATCGATGCGCGGGTCGACCAGGGTGTAGCACAGGTCGCCCAGCAGGCGGATCAGCAGGCCGAACAAGGTGAAGATGAACAGCGAGCCGAATACCACCGGGTAATCCCGAGATACGGCGGCTTCGTAGCTCATGCGGCCCAGGCCATCGAGGGAGAAAATCACCTCGATCAACAGCGAACCGGCGAAAAATACCGTGATCAGTGCCTGCGGAATGCCGGCCACCACCAGCAGCATGGCGTTACGGAACACATGGCCATACAGCACTCGCCGCTGGCTCAGGCCCTTGGCCCGGGCGGTGAGTACATAGTGGCGGGTGATTTCGTTGAGAAAGGCGTTCTTGGTCAGCAGGGTCAAGGTGGCAAAGCCGCCGATCACCAAGGCGCCGACCGGCAATACCAGGTGCCAGAAGTAGTCGGCCACTTTGCCCAGCAGGCTCAGCTCGGCAAAGTTCTCCGAGACCAGGCCGCGGACCGGGAACCAGTTCAGTGAGGTTCCGCCGGCGAACAACACGATCAACAGCAGGGCGAAGAGAAAGGCCGGCAAGGCATAGCCAATCACGATCAATGTGCTGCTCCAGGCGTCGAAGGCACTGCCATGATGCACCGCCTTGCGAATGCCCAGGGGGATGGAAACCAGGTAGGTAATCAAGGTCGCCCAGAAGCCCAAGGACAGCGTGACCGGCATTTTCTCGAGGATCAGGTCGGTGACGTTTGCGCCGCGAAAGAAGCTCTTGCCGAAGTCCAGCCGGGCGTAGTTGCTCAGCATCAGCCAGAGCCGTTCGGGCGCCGATTTGTCGAAGCCGTACTGGCGCTTGATGTCATCCAGTAGCTTGGGGTCCAGGCCACGGCTGGCCCGCGAGCCGCTGTGCAGGGTTTCGCTGCTGGAACCCGGGGCGCCAGCACCGATGCCCTGCAGGCGGGCGACAGCTTGTTCCACCGGGCCGCCAGGTGCCGCCTGGATGATGACGAAGTTCACCAGCAGGATGATCAGCAGGGTTGGCACGATCAGCAGTAGGCGTCGCAGGATGTAACCGGTCATGGGGTGCTCCCGGCCACGGTGCCCTTGCCAAGCCGTTCAGCCATCTGTGCGTTGGTCAGTGGTGTGGGGCTGATTTCCCACCAGGTGTCCAGCGCCTCGTCGTTGCTGGCCTGCACCTTCGGCTGGCCGAAACGGTTCCACCACACGGTAGAGGAGCCCGGTGGATAGTAGTTGGGAATCCAGTAGTGGTTCCATTGCAGCACCCGGTCCAGTGCATGTGCGTGGCGCAGCATGTCCGCCTGGGTTGCGGCTTTTACCAGGCCGTCGATCAAACGGTCCACGGCCGGGTCGCGCAGCACCATGTAGTTGTTTGAACCTGGGTCGTCGGCGGCTGCGGAACCGAAGTAGTTGTACAGCTCAAGGCCTGGGGAGGGCGATACGGGGTAGCCGGTGACGATCATGTCGTAGTCGCGTTCCATCACGCGGTTGATGTACTGCGAGGCGTCGATACGACGGATGTCCAGGGTAATGCCGATCTGTGCCAGGGTTCTCTTCCACGGCAGCAACAAGCGCTCAAAGCCGTTTTGGGCATTGAGGAAGGTGAAACTCAGGGGTTCGCCCTGGGCATTGACCAAGTGGTCGCCTTGAGCTCGCCAGCCCGCCGCGTTCAGCAACGCCAGGGCCTGGAGTTGCTGGGCGCGGATCAAGCCTGAACCATCGGTTTTCGGCGCCTCGAACACCTGGCTGAAGGCTTCATCGGGAATCTGCCCGCGCAACGGTTCGAGCAAGGCCAGCTCTTCTGCATCTGGCGGTTTCGTTGCCGCCAGTGCTGTATTGGCAAAGTAGCTGTTCTGGCGGATGTACAGGTTTCGCATCATCTGCCGGTTGCTCCACTCAAAGTCCCAGAGCAGGGCCAATGCCTGACGCACGCGCCGGTCCTGGAACACGGGCCGTTGCAGGTTGAAGACAAACCCTTGGGCGCTTTGTGGCGCTTCTCGGGCCAGGTGTGCGCGCTGCAGGCGACCGTCGTCCAGTGCCGGGCCGTTGTAGCCCAAGGTGTAGCCGGTGGCAGAAAACTCACGGTTGTAGTCGTAGCCGCCACCGCGCAGCACCTGCCGTGCAACATCGGTATCGCCAAAGTACTCGATGCGGATCTGGTCGAAGTTGTAGCGTCCGCGATTGACCGCCAGGTCTTTGCCCCACCAGTCGCGATTGCGCTCGAAGGTGACGCTGCGGCCATTGTCGATGTGTGCAATGCGGTAGGGGCCGCTGCCCAAGGGCGCTTCAAAGCCGCCACCGGCTGCGAACTCGCGGGTTTTCCACCAGTGTTCAGGCAGCACGGGCAGGGTTGCCAGGTCCAGCGGCAGGGTCCGGTTCTGATTGTTCTTGAAGAGGAAGCGCACCTGACCTGGCTGTTCCACTTCGACCGCGGCAACATCGGCAAACTGTGTGCGGTACTTCAGGTTGCCCTCACGCATCAGCAGCGCGAAGGTGTACTTCACGTCTTCAGCGCGAATCGGCGTTCCATCGGCAAAGCGCGCGCGCGGGTCAAGGTAGAAACGCAACCATAAGCCATCCGGGCCACGCTCCATGCGCTCTGCGACCAAACCATAGACGGTATAGGGCTCATCTTCGCTGCGCACCGCCAAGGGGGCGTACAACCAGCCGTCTACCTGGCTGACGCCGATGCCCTTGTCGATGTAGGGCAACACATGGTCGAACTGGCCGATTTCCAGCGCGGAGCGGCGCATCGTCCCGCCTTTCGGGGCATCGGGATTGGTGTAGGCGAAATGCTGGAAGCCGGTGGCGTAGCGGGGGGCTTCACCGTAGACGGTCAGCGCATGTGAAGGCGCTGCCAATGCGGCGATTGGCACGAAAAGCAGGGCGAGGACGTAGCAGAATGCTGACCGCATGGAAGGTAGGCCTGATCGTTTGGCGGTGTGTGTCTGTTCGTTCTGACAGTGTATGCAACGACGGCGGGGCAACGCACTGCGATCCTTCCAGGTCCAGTGCCAGGCGCACGACCCACAGGGGCCGTGCGCTGGATGCCGATGACGTTTAGTCCTGGCGGCTGGTGACTTCCAGCAGGTGGTAACCGAACTGGGTCTTCACCGGGCCTTGTACGGTATTGACCGGTGCGCTGAAGACCACGGTGTCGAACTCCTTGACCATCTGGCCAGGGCCGAAGCTGCCCAGGTCGCCGCCTTGGCGGCTGGACGGGCAGGTGGAGTGCTTCTTCGCGATTTCAGCGAAGTCGGCACCGGCTTCGATTTCGGCTTTCAGTTCGTTGCACTTGGCTTCGCTGGCAACCAGGATGTGACGGGCAGTGGCTTTGGCCATGATACAGGGCTCCTTGGCGTTAAAATGGCGAGCCTACAGGATTGCGCCGGGTTTTTCCCGCGCATTCTCGCGCAGTGCGTCGGCGGCATTGGTGAGCAACGTCTCGGTGCTGTTCCAGCCCAGGCAGCCGTCGGTGATCGATACCCCATAGCGCAGTGGTTGCTTGCCCAGTGCCTGGCAGCCGTCGAACAAATGGCTCTCCAGCATGACCGCAACCAGCGCACGGTCACCCTGCAGGCGCTGCTCCAGCACCTCGTTGAACACCTGTGGTTGGCGGGCCGGGTCCTTGCCGCTGTTGGCGTGGCTGCAGTCGACCATGATACGCGGCACCAGGCCGACGCTTTCCAGCCCTTTGCGCGCCTGCTCAATGCTCTGGCGATCGTAGTTGGGGCCCTTGTGACCACCGCGCAATACCAGGTGGGTATCCGGATTGCCCAGTGTCTCGATGATCGCCGGGTGCCCTTGGGCATCGATGCCGAAATGACGATGGCCATGAGCGGCGCTGCGAATGGCATCGCAGGCAATCCCGATACTGCCGTCGGTGCCATTCTTGAAGCCCACTGGCAGGGCCAGGCCACTGACCATCTCGCGGTGTACCTGTGACTCGGTCGTGCGGGCACCGATGGCGGCCCAGCTCAGCAGGTCGTCGAAGTAGCCTGCGGCCATGGGTTGCAACAACTCGGTGGCAATCGGCAAGCCCAGCGCAAGCATGTCCAGCATCAGGCGCCGTGACAGGTTCAAGCCGCCGTGCATGTCATCGCTGCCATCCAGCTGCGGATCATAGACCAGGCCTTTCCAGCCGACCGTAGTGCGTGGCTTTTCGATGTAGGCGCGCATCACCAGCAGCATCTGGTCATCGACGCGTTCGGCCAGATGGGCCAGGCGCTCGGCGTATTCCAGTGCAGATTGCGGGTCGTGGATGGAGCAGGGGCCGACGACGACCAACAGGCGTGGATCGCGGCCTTCGAGGATGGCTTTGACGGCTTGGCGGTGCTGCTCGACCTGTGCGCTGAGCGCATTGGATAGCGGCAGGTGCTGCTTGAGCATGTGGCTGCTGGGCAGGCGCTGGCTAACAGCGGTATTGGCGGCAACCTGAGGTTGCGGGTGAGTCAGGGGCAGAGCGAGGCTGGACGATTGCATATTCGGGAATCCTTGGCGAAGAGCGGGTTCTGGCCCGCGCAGCCGGCCCTATCGAGGTGTTCGACAGTGGGCCGGATTAAGATCATCTGTGTCGTTGCCACCTGTGTTTGACCGATCGGCGGCGGCTGGCAGGCCCGAACGGAACTGGCTAAATCGCCACGCGATGCAACCTGGGTAACGGTAATAAGTGCTGTAGTTCATGTGCTGTTCCTCAATGTGTGTGGTGTACGACGCCCAAAAACAAAACCCCCGGTCGGGGAGCCGACCGGGGGTTGAGTATTCTCTGTGCCTGGCGTCCCCTTGGAAGTGGGCGCCGGTGTAGGTATCAGCGGCGCCGTTGGCTAAACCAATACCCAAAATAAAAGCTGGCTGGAGCGCAGCTACCGCACTCGGCAATAGCCAGCAGCGGCTGCGCGAGGCGACCAGTGTGACGTGCTTGAGTGAGGGTGGTAAGTGACATGTATGGCTCCAGTTGATGTTCCCGAGCTTACTGTAGGGCGGCCCGCGGATTCAATAGTCTTTTTGCATGAGTGCGATAAACCTGCCCGCTCAGCGTCGCAGGTAGGCGGTAAAGTCGATGTCGCCGGCACTGAGAATCGCCTGCACCCGGTTATGCACGTTGAGCTTGCGCAGAATGGCCGAGACATGGGCCTTGACCGTGGTTTCGGCGATATCGAGGTTGTAGGCGATCTGCTTGTTCGACTCACCCTTGGTCATTCGTTCAAGCACCAGCAGTTGCTTGCGGGTCAGTGCCTGGAGCAGCTCAGGGGCAAACCCCTGAGGCTCGTTCTGGCTACGCCGGCTGGTGTTTTTCTGGGTGCGGATGATGTCAGGCGGCAGGTAGACATTGCCGTTCAGGATCTGCTCGATGGCTTCGGTCATTTGCGACCGTGGTGAGGATTTGGTGATGAAGCCCACCGCGCCATAGGTGATGGCCTGCAGGACCACTTGCTTGTCCTGTTCAGCCGAGACAATGACCACCGGTACCGTGGGGGCCTCGTTACGCAGGTTGATCAGCCCGCCGAGACCGTGCATGCCCGGCATGTTCAGATCAAGCAGGATCAAGTCGAGGTCATCGGCGCTCTGAGTGAGCGCCAGGGCGCTATCCAGGTCGGCGGTTTCCAGTACTTCACTGCCTGGGAAGCCGTCACTGATCACATTGTGGATGGCCTCGCGAAACAGCGGGTGATCGTCGGCGATCAGAATCTTGTACATGGCTTTGCACCTTATTGTTGTGGTCATGCTCGCAGGCAGGAAACTCAGGGGAAAACTTCGGGTGTTGCAGCGCTCAGTGGCAGCCCGGCGGCCTCCCACGCGTCGATGCCGTCACGGTACCAGTACAACCGGGTGTAGCCCAGCCTGGCAGCACGTTTGACCGCGTTCCAGCTTAACCAGCAATCAGAGCGGCAATAGAACACCAGGGGGCGTTGCCGGTCGCCAGCGCTCAGGCGGTGCAGGTGTTTCTGGAAGTAGGCCGCCCAGTCGGCGTTCAACTCGCCATCCCCGGTGTTGGCCAGCCAATGGCTACCGGGCAGGTTGGCATGCGCTTCGCTATCGATGAACTGGCCATGCAACCAGGTGCGGCGGTAGACATCGATCAGCACAGGCCCCGGTGTTTCTCGCAGCAGGCTTTGCAACTGTTTGGTGTCGAGGGTTTGCGCCGGTTCAGCGTGGGCAGGGGTGGGGCTTCGATACAGGGCAATGCGGTAGCCATCGCTGGAAAACAGCGGCGTTTCGGCAAGCACCGGCAGTGCCACGACGGCAGATAGCGTCAGGCAGACGAGGGCGGACATGGCACGCAACATGGTCGGCAGTCTCATTTTTGTTATGCCTTCATTACAGGCCAGTCGTGACGCTTTGTGAATGCGACCATCGACAGCTAAAGCAGTACCAAAGTATTAGATTGTGCGCGTTGTGGCAGCTCTAGCATGAAGGCCTGCGACGACCAACCCACTCACTGCCGGAGGCTGTATGGAGATCTTGCTGGTCGACGACCACCCGATGGTCCGCCTTGGCCTGGCACACACCTTGCGCGAGGCGTTGCCTGAGCTGCCGATTGCCGAGGCGGCCAGTGGTGAGGAGGCCCTGCAGCGGGTGCAGGAGCAACTTCCAGGGTTATTGATCATGGATTTCGACCTGCCCGGTATCAGCGGCCTGGAAACCACCCGGCGCCTGCGTCAGCGCGTACCGCAGTTGCGAATCCTGTTTTTCAGCGAACACACCGAATTGAGCCTGGTGCGACAAGCGCTTGATGCCGGCGCCTGCGGCTTCCTGTCCAAAGCCGTGCAACCTCAGGTACTGGTGGAGGCGGTTCGTCGGGTGCTGTCCGGGCACGCCTACATCGAACAGTCCTTGGCGACCCAACTCGCCTGCCAGTCTCACCATATGCAGGCAGGCGACGCACGTCTTCGCGGCCTCACGCAGCGTGAGACGGAGATCTTCCTGATGCTGGCTAAAGGTACGCCGAGCCGGCTCATTGCCGAGCAGTTGTGTATCAGCGCCAAGACCGTTTCCAACTACCTGACCTTGCTCAAGAGCAAACTGCAGGTCAGCTCGCAGGCCGAACTGGTGCACCTGGCGATTGACGCCGGCCTGCTGCGGATTGCCGCTTAGTCCCACGAAACCGGGCAGCCTTGGCAGGCCTCCATGTTGCTGTCCTGAAAATTCGCATAGTGCTGGCGACTACCGCGCAGGTCGGCCTGTTCCAGGTTGCTCTCACCCAGCTTGGCTTCTTGCAGGTTGGCATCGACCAGGCTGGCGCCCCTGAGGTCGGCTTTGCTCAGCCAGGTCATTTCCAGGTCCGCAGCTTGCAGGTTGGCCTTGTGCAGCTTGGCACCGGAGAGTCGACCAAACTCCAGGTAGGCTGCGCTGAGGTTGGCATCGTTGAAATTGGCACCCTGAGCAAAAACCCCCCAGGCTTGCGCCGCTATCAGGTTGGCGCCGCTCAGGTCAGCCAGGCGCAGGTTGCTTTGTTGCAGGCTGGCGCGGGTCAGGTTGGCGCCTTGCAGGTTGGCTTTTTCCAGGTTGGCCAGGTCGAGGCGGGCGTGCCGCAGGTTGGCCCCGCGCAGATCCGCGCCCGCCAGGTTCATCTTGCGCAGGTCCTGATTGCTCAGGTCGGCATTGCGCAGGTCGGCATTGGGGCACTGGCTTTCGGGCTGGATGACGCAGCCGTTGATCGTCAACGGCGTGTCGTCGCCGGTGTCGCTGCTGGCGGCGAAGACGGGGCTCATGGCCACGACGAGCAGCAGTGGAAGGTACTTCATGGGAGTCTCCTGGGGCAGTGAGAGGGCTATCGCTGGCAAGCCGGCAGCTACAACGCGTTGCGCTAGCTGCCGACATTGCTGGCGATGGGCGCCAGAGGCGCCCCTGAGGTTCACATCAGCGCTGAGCGGTCTTGGTGTCCCAGGCCGGGATCTTGAACACCCAGAACGAACCACCCTGTGCCACCGGCTTGGTCAGCTCGGCCATGTCGCCACCCCACAGTGGTACCGCGCCGCCATAGCCGACGGTTACGCCAATGTACTGCTCGCCGTCTTGCTCCCAGGTAATGGGCGGCGAAACGATGCCGCTACCGGTCTGGAATTTCCACAGCTCTTCACCGGTCTTGGCGTTGAAGGCCTTGAAGAAACCGTCACCGGTACCGGTAAACACCAGGTTGCCCTTGGTGGCCAGCACACCGGCCCAGAGCGGCAGGCGCTCTTTGTGTTCCCAGACCATCTTGCCGGTGGTCGGGTCCATGGCTCGCAGCGAGCCGACGTGGTCTTCGTACATGCGCTTGATACGGAAGCCCATGCCAAGGTACGCCGAGCCTTTCTTGTAGTTGACCTCTTCGGTCCAGTATTCCTCTTTCCACTGGTTGGACGGCACGTAGAACAAACCGGTGTCCTGGCTGTAGGCCATTGGGTTCCAGTTCTTGCCACCCAGGAACGGCGGCGAGACTTCGACCGGCTTGCCCTTCGTCTGGCCTGGCTCAGGCTTGGCTGGACGCTGCCCCGGGTTTTCGACCGGGCGACCGGTCTTGAGGTCGATATGGCTGGCCCAGGTGATGTTGTCGGCGAACGGGAAGGCGTTCTTCAGCTTGCCGTTGGTGCGGTCAACCACGTAGAAGAAACCGTTACGGTCGGCGTGGGCGGTGGCCTTGTACTGCTTGCCATCCTTGTCCTTATAGTCAAACAGCACCAGTTCGTTGTTGCCGGAGAAGTCCCAGGCGTCGTTCGGAGTGTGCTGGTAGAACCATTTCACTTCGCCGGTGGTGGCGTCGACGCCTACCTGGCCGGAGGTGTAGAGGCTGTCGTAGTCGTGCGGGTTGCCGTCTTTTGCGGTACGTGCCCAGGTGTTCCACGGGCCAGGGTTGCCGGCACCGACGATGACGGTGTTGGTTTCGGGATCGAAACTGGCGCTCTGCCATGGGGCGCCGCCGCCATGGCTCCAGGCTTCGACCTTGCCGGTTTCGGTGGTGGGGTCGTTCGGCCAGGACGGCGCCTTGACGTCACCGGTCGGGGTGCTGTCCTTGCCGTTCAGGCGGCCCATATGGCCTTCAACGAACGGACGCATCCAGACTTCTTCACCGGTGTCCGGGTCGCGGGCGAACAGTTGGCCGACCACGCCGAATTCATCGCCAGAGCTGCCGTGAATCATCAGGACCTTGCCGCTTTTCTGGTCTTTGACGAAGGTCGGCGCACCGGTCATGGTGTAACCGGCGCTGTGGTCGCCGAACTTCTTGTTCCAGACGACCTTGCCGGTGTCCTTGTTCAGTGCGATGACCCGGGCGTCGAGGGTGCCGAAGTAGATCTTGTCGCCGTAGATGGCGGCGCCTCGGTTGACCACGTCGCAGCACGGACGGATGTTGTCGGGCAGGCGGTGGTTGTAGGTCCACAGACGCTTGCCGGTCTTGGCGTCGAGGGCGAATACCCGCGAGTATGAGCCGGTCACATAGATCACACCGTCGTTGACGATGGCCTGGGATTCCTGGCCCCGCTGCTTCTCATCGCCAAACGAATAGGACCAGGCGGGGGTCAGCTTGAACACGTTCTTGTCGTTGACCTGAGCCAGCGGGCTCCAGCGCTGAGCGTTGGTGCCCATGCCGTACTGCAATACGTTTTCGGTGGTCGTGTGGTCGTTGGCGATGTCTTCCCAGCTCACGGGCTTGGCATGGGCGGCCGGGGCCAGGGCAAGGCTGCCGACCAGCAGGACGGTCTGCACGGCGATGGACAGTGGCGAAAGCGCGGCGGGTAACGATCTTATTGTCATGGTGAGTGTTCCCAATGGAGGTTTTGGCCTGCATAGACTGGAACGCTGCTGCGCTGCGTGATACGGAAAAACTCCCGCCTGCCCCGGGAAAACTTCCCACCCCGGATATGATTTGGCACTGCCCCACAAGCCCTACTACCAAGGGAGTAAGGCGCGACCACCAAAGCAGCATGGGGGCACCTCTGCGGCCTTCCTAAGATGCCCGGCAGAACCTTTCAGTCGAGAGGTTTTCGCGTGCATCGTGCAGAGAAGTCGAGGGCAGAACAATGAAAACAGCAAAGAAAGCCTGGTTGAGCCTGATTGTGACGGGCAGCCTGTTGAGTGCGGGCGCAGTCTTCGCCCATGGCAACGTCGTTCCCCAGGCGGTCAAGACCGACGGTCTGGAGCAACTGGGCAGCGAATGGCGCACGGAAAACCCTTATCGCAACACCGAACAACAGGAAAAGGCGGTCTCGATCGGCGCGTCTGCCTATAACCAGAACTGCGCCGCCTGCCACGGTCTGGAGGCCAAATCCGGCGGTATTGCACCGGACCTGCGCATGCTCGATGCCGGCGTGAACGGTGATGAATGGTTTGTTGAGCGCGTGCGCAACGGCGCGGTGCGCGACGGTCGTGTGTACATGCCGAAAATGGCAGATTACCTGAGCCAGGAAGCGCTTTGGGCGGTACGCAGCTACCTGGACAGCGTGCACGTCGAGGAGTGAGCCATGAGCCGCGGGCCGTTGCTGCTGGCGCTGCTGATGCTCGGTATGCCTGTGCAGGCCATTGAGCCAGGGCCGGACCCGGTACCGTCGGTGATGTGGGAGTTCTACCGTAAACAGTGGATCAAGGACGACCCCTATCTTTTTGATGCGCGGGTGCGTGTGATTGCCCCGCCATTTGCCGAGGACGCCCGCCAGGTACCGCTGCAAATCGATGCGCGTGACGTGCCGGGTAAGGTTACGCGCATTATTGCCTGGGCAGAGCTCAACCCCTTGCCGACAATCGTCGACTTTCAACCGGGGCCTCATGTGTTGCCTTGGCTGGCGATCCGTATCCGTATTGAGCAGGCCACGGCCTTGCGCGCAGCCGTGCAGACCGAAGACGGCGTCTGGCATGTCGGCTCGACCCTGATCGATGCGGCGGGTGGCGGCTGTACGGCGCCCAGCGTGGTGCGCAGCCAACCTGACTGGGAGCAGCGCCTGGGCCAGGTACTGGGTGGCCGCTACCCGCGAGAGGGGTTCAGTCGCCTGCGCGTGCACGTTGCGCACCCCATGGACAATGGCCTGGTGGCGGGCACGCCGGAGTTTTTCATCGAGCAGGCTGAACTGTTCGACGTCGCCGGCCACTCGTTGGCGACCCTGGTGTTGTACCCGGCGGTGAGTGAGAACCCCAGCCTTTCTTTCGATCTGCGCGATACCGGCCCGGTACGGCTACGCTTGCGCGACAACAACGGCAATCAATTCGATGCTGCCCTGGAGTGAGACCCACCCATGCGCTTGATAGTGCTATTGCTGGCTGCGTTCAGCCTGCCGAGCCTTGCCGATCTGGACTACCGGCTGATGCCGCGCCAGATCGCCACCGACACCTGGATGCTGGAGGGCAGCACCGAAAACTTCTCTCGCAGCAATGGTGCAAACATCGTCAACAGCGCGTTTATTGTCACAGAAGCCGGCGTCGTGGTGATCGACACGGGGCCGTCGCTACGTTACGGCCAGGCCTTGCGCCAAGCCATCGCCCGTGTGACCGACAAGCCGGTCGTGCAGGTGCTGTTGACCCACCATCACCCCGACCATGCGCTGGGTAACCAGGCGTTTGCCGATGTGCCTGTCGGGGCCCTGGCCGGGACGGGTGTGCGGCTCAAGGAGCAGGGCGACGCCCTGGCCGAAAACATGTACCGGCTGGTGGGCGACTGGATGCGCGGCACTCAGGTGCGCTTGCCAGACCAGGTGCTTGAGCCCGGCCTGCAGGTGTTTGGCAGCCACCCTTTGCGTCTGTTGGCGTTCAGCGGCCACAGCGGTGCGGACCTTGCGGTATTCGATGAAAAGACCGGGGTGCTGTTCGCCGGTGATCTGTTGTTCTATCAACGCGCCCTGACCACACCGCACAGCCCGGGGCTGGACGTCTGGCTGCAGGACTTGCAGCAGTTGAAAGGCTTGCCCTGGACGCTGCTGGTACCTGGCCACGGTCCGCTGGCCAATGACTCGGCGCCCTTTGAACAGATGGCGGATTACCTGGGATGGCTCGATGGGCTGCTGCACGACAGCGCCCTGCAAGGGCTTGAGATGAACGAGGTATTGGCAACGCCGATCCCTGAGCGCTTTGCCGGGATCAGCCTGACCCAGTATGAATTGACCCGAACCGTCAGCCATCTGTATCCGCAGTATGAACGTGACGTGTTGCGCCGGGTGGATCGCTGAGGTTTGGCCGTGAGTACGCGGCGATTGTAGCGCTGGCAAGCCAGCCTCTCACAGCAGAGGCTGGCTCTTGTAGCGGTCAGAGCGGGTAGTGCTTCAATTCCCGCGCAATCAGCATCCGCTGGATTTCGCTGGAGCCTTCATAGATCTGGGTGATCCGCGCATCGCGGTAGTAACGCTCAACCGGGTAGTCTTCCAGGTAGCCATAGCCGCCATGCACCTGAATCGCCTTGGAACATACCCGCTCGGCCATTTCCGAGGCGAACAGCTTGGCCTGGGAGGCTTCCGACAGGCACGGCAAGCCAGCGCTGCGCAGGCGCGCGGCGTGCAGGATAAGCAAGCGTGCAGCGTTGATCTGCAACTGCATGTCGGCCAGCAGGTTGGCGATGCTCTGGTGTTCGTTGATCGGCTTGCCGAACTGGATACGGTCGCGGGAGTAGGTCAGGGCCGCTTCAAACGCAGCGCGGGCGATGCCCAATGCCTGGGCAGCAATGCCGATACGCCCGCCTTCAAGGTTGGACAGCGCGATGGCCAGGCCTTTGCCGCGCTCGCCCAGCAGGTTGGCTGCAGGAATACGGCAGTTGTTCAATGTCACGGCGCAGGTGTCGGAGGCACGGATACCCATCTTGTGCTCGCTGCGATCGACGACAAAGCCTTCGTTGTCGGTAGGCACCAGGAAGGCTGAGAGGCCTTTCTTGCCCAACTCTGGATCGGTCACGGCAAAGACAATCGCCAGGCCAGCGCGGCGGGCATTGCTGACGAACTGCTTGGCACCGTTGATGACCCAGTGATCGCCTTGCAGCTCGGCGCGGGTGCGCAGGTTGTGGGCTTCCGAGCCGGCTTGTGGTTCGGTGAGGCAGAAGCAGCCGATGACCTTGCCCGTGGCCAGTGGCTCAAGCCAGGTCTGTTGTTGCTCGGCGCTGCCATAGGCCAGCAGCGGGCCGCAGCCGACCGAGTTGTGAATACTCATCAACGCGCCTGTGGCGCCGTCACCCACGGAAATCTCTTCAACCGCCAGGGCGTAGGCGACGTAGTCGGTGTAGCTGCCGCCCCATTGTTCCGGCACGACCATGCCGAGCAGGCCGAGTTCGCCCATCTTCGCGACCACACCATCGTCGATCCAGCCGGCTTTTTCCCAGGCTTGGGCGTGGGGGGCAATTTCGCCTCGGGCGAAGTCGCGCGCCATGTCGCGGATCATGATCTGTTCTTCAGTCAGTTCCAGGTCTTGCATGTGCGTACTCCGGCCCTCAGAGGCCTTCGAAGAATTGGTCGACGCGCTTGGATTCCAGTGCCGCCAGGGTCGGCGGGTTCCAGCGCGGTTGTTTGTCCTTGTCGATGATCAGCGCACGTACGCCTTCGATCAGGTCGCCGTGCTCGAACCATTGCCGGTCCAGATGCAGTTCCATTTTGAAGCAGTCTTCAAGGCTTAGCGTGCGACCCCGACGAAGCATCTGCAAGGTGACCGCCATGGCCAGCGGTGAGCGACTCTCGAGGATCTCTACGGTTTTCAAGGCCCACTCGCGGCTATCGGCGACGCTCACGCTGCGCAGTTGCTCGATGATGCTCGGCAGGTCGGGCTGGGCGAAGAAGTGGTCGATGGCAGGGCGCAGGCCTGCCAGTGGCGGATTGTCCAGCGCCTGGGTGCCGAGCTTGGCCAGTACGCCTTGCAGGTCCTTGAGTGGGTTGGCACTCCAGTTCAGCTTGTCCAGGCGCTCGCCCAGCACGGCCAGCTGGTTGCTCTCGACGTACCAGTCGGCCAGCCCGCAATAGAGTGCATCGGCGGCCTGCACCTGCACGCCGCTGACACCCAGGTAAATGCCCAGCTCGCCGGGGATGCGCGAGAGGAAGTAGCTGCCGCCGACATCCGGGAAGTAGCCGATGGCGGTTTCCGGCATGGCCAGGCGGCTGCGTTCGGTCACGATACGCAACTCGGCGCCTTGCGCCAGGCCCATGCCGCCGCCCAGTGTGAAACCGTCCATCAAGGCGAGGATCGGTTTGCGGTAATGATGGATCGCCAGGTCAAGGGCATATTCCTCGACGAAGAAGTCCTTGTGCAGGCTGTCACCGGCTTTGTAGCTGTCATAGAGCGAGCGGATGTCACCACCGGCGCAGAAGCCCTTCGGGCCTTCGCCACGCAGGACGACAGCGCGTACCTGAGGATCGCTGCTCCAGGCCTTGAGGTGCTGGTGCAGGCTGCGCACCATTTCCAGTGTGATGGCATTGAGGCCGGCGGGGCGGTTGAGCGTCAGGTAACCGATATGGTTGCGGACCTCCGCCAGTACTTGGGTCGTGTCGACAGAGACCGGAGGGTGGGCTTGCGCGGTCATCGCTATCTCCCTGCTTTGTTATTGATTTTCCACATGAATTGTCACGCTGTGGATGAGCCTTCAAGGATTGCCGGATCGTAGCAGTGCAAATTTGCCGAATACAATCCGCAAAACTGCAGTCCTAATCTGCATTTTTGCATGGCGAACCACGCCTTATGCCTACAGTACTGGCACTTTAGCGTTGTGGCACCGCCGTACGCGGTACTAGTGCCCTTGGCCCACCGCCTGTCACGCCGGGCCAAAGCAGCAGCACTTTGCCTCCAATGCAGTGTAGGGCAGCCAGCGCAGGCTTCCGATAATCGCCTCCGACACCTGTCCCCCTGCTTGCGGAGAGCGCCATGCACAACAATAACAACGCCAATGCCCGTTTCCTGCCCTTGCTCGCCAGCGTCGCAGCCCTGGGCCTTTGCCCCTTGGCCGAGGCCGAAATCATGCTGTACGACAAGGACCAGACCACCTTCGCTACCGACGGCTACATCAACGCCTTCTACGTCAACAGCGATGTCGACCGTGCGGGTGAGCAGTACGATCGGCGCCAGTCACGGGTGAAGATGGGCTTTCTGCCCAACTACCTGGGTTTCAACATGACCCGTCAGGTCGATGACCTGAAGCTGGGCGGGCGTGCTTCGTTCTGGGTGACCATCAACGACAGTGAGACCAACGGCACTGACACAGCCATCGACGTCCGACAGTTCTACGGTACCGTGGCCAACCCCGAGTGGGGCGAAGTGCTGATCGGCAAGGACTTCGGTCTGTTTGCCCGCTCCAACATCCTGCTCGACGAGTTGCTTGCCGGTTATGGCCAGGTCAGCGACACCCTGGGGCTGGTGGACGGTGGCGGGGTATCGTTCGGCAACATCGGCAGTGGCTATCCATACCCGTTCCCGACCTCACAGATTACCTACCGCACGCCGCTGATGGACGGGCTGCGCGTGGCGGTGGGGATCATGGACCCGGTTGATACCAACGATGACAGCGATGTGGGCAAGGCCTATCAGGAAGCCCCGCGTACCGAGAGCGAGATTACCTATCAGTTCGACCTCGGTGGCGCGCAGATCTACAGTTGGCTCAACGGCTCCTACCAGACTTCGGAGAACACCGACAGTACGGTCGATACGGTGACCTCCAAAGGGCTCGGCTACGGTGTGCAGGCCAAAATGGGCAGCTTTTCGCTGACCGGCTCCGGCTTTACCGCCAAAGGGATCAACCCGTTTTTTACCAACAATGCCGGGGAAGCGACGCTGCGCGAGGTGGACAGCAAGGGCTACCTGATGCAGGGCTCGTACCGGTTCGGCAAGAACCGCGTGGCATTGTCCTATGGCAAGACCAACGACGATGGCAACGGTGCGGTCAATACCGGGGCGGATTACGAGACCCGAGGTGTCGCCTTGTTTCATGACATCAACGACAACCTCAAGCTGGTGGCCGAGTACAACCAGTTCGAGATCACCGGGCATGAGGGCGATGCCCAGAACGAAGACACCGATACCTTCGCGGTGGGCGCCGTGCTGACCTGGTGAGCTCCCATGCCTCCGGTTTCTGACAGGGCCTGCGCCTGACACCCACGGCACTACAACCAACGACACGCCAACCCAGTACCCAAGTAGCATTCGGCCTGTGCTGCACCGCTCGTACACTGCCGCCATGAGCTATCGCCCCACCCAGGAGGCCGTTATGCAGCAGTTTCAGGCCGAAGGTGTCATCAGCGCCATGTCACGGGCCGCAGCCGCCGACGAGGTGGCGCAGGACCTGGCTCGGCAACTGCTGCACCCGCATTTGGGGTTTGTGCTGTTTTTCTGCTCGGCCGAGTACGACCTGCCAGCCTTGGCCCAGGCGTTGGGGCAAAGCTTTGGCGGTATCCGTCTGGCCGGTTGTACCAGCGCCGGGGAGATCACCCCTGACGGCTACGGTCGCGGGTGTGTCACGGCGCTGGGTTTCGATCATCGGCAGTTTTCCATTGCCGCCGAACTGGTCGATCACATGCAGCATTTCAGCCTGATCGATGCTCAACACATGGTTGAGCGTCTGGTCAGTGGTTGTCGGGGCAACACCCTGGCGCCGATCAAGGGCCACAGCTTCGCCCTGACCTTGCTTGATGGCTTGTCCAGCCGTGAAGAAATGTTCCTCGCTGCCCTCAGTGCGGCGCTGGGGGATATCCCGCATTTCGGTGGTTCGGCCGGCGACGACAACTACTTGCACCACACCCATGTCTATTTTGACGGTGCCTTCCACACGGGCGCGGCAGTGGTGCTGTTGGTCAATACCTGGCTGGATTTTGAGGTGTTCACCACCCACCACATCCAGCCACGTACAGAGAAGCTGGTCGTCACCCGGGCTGACCGCAACCTGCGCCGTGTGTATGAACTCAATGCCGAACCTGCGGCATTGGAATATGCACAACTGATCGGCGTGCCGGTCGAGGCGATCAATCACCGGACCTTTGCTGCGCACCCGCTGGCCGTTCGGCTCAACGAGCGCTTCTACGTACGGGCCATTCAACAGGTTCACGATGACTTGAGCCTGAGTTTCTACTGCGCGGTGGAGAACGGCATCGTGCTCACCGCCATGCACCCCGGGCCGCTGATACCCAACCTGGAGCAGTTGTTCGAAGGGCTGCAGCAGCGCCTGGGGCCGCTGCTGTTGACCATCGGTTGCGACTGCTTCCTGCGTCGCCTGGAGCTTGAAGGCAGCGATGACTTTGTCGCCGTCAGTACATTCCTGCGCGAACGCCGAGTGCTTGGCTTCAACTCCTATGGAGAACAGTTCAATGGCATGCACATCAACCAGACCTTCACCGGTGTTGCCATTGGACGGCCCCGAGATTTGCGCAGCGGAGCAGATTGCCCAGCTCCAGCGCGCCAATCAAAAATTGGCCAGGATCAATGCGGCGCTGATTGAACGCCTGGAGTCGGGGGCTGCGCGTCCTGACGATTCCTACGCGGCATTCCAGCACTCGGTCGTCCTGGCCGAGCAGGTGCGCGAGCGTACCGATGCGTTGAACCAGGCAATGGCTGAACTCAAGGCAAGCAATCATTTGCTCAGCGACGCCCGATTGCGGGCCGAGACGGCCCATCAGCATCTGGTCGATGCGATTGAGAGCATCTCGGACGCGTTCGTGTTGTTCGATCAGGACCTGCGTATCGTATTGTTCAATAGCCGGTTCAAGGCCTTTTGGGCCGGTAGCCGAATCCGCATCATCAGTGGCATGCGCCTGGCTGAGGTCAAGCGCCTGATGCACAGCACCGGCCTGTTCGCCGAGGCGTTGCGCGGCTCGGCTGAAGAACACGCGGTGTACCGTCTGCATAACGGGCGCTGGCTGCAGGTCAGCGAGCGCCCGACCCGTGACGGTGGGCGGGTGATGCTGTTCACCGATATCACCGAGGTCAAACTCAGTGAAACCCAGCGCCGTGAGCAGGCGCTCGCACAGAAAACGCGGCTGTTGCAACGGGCCGTCGACAACCTCTCCCAAGGGGTGGCGATGGTCAGTGCCGACGGTGTTCTCGAATTGTGGAATCGACGCTTTCTCGAACTCAGCGGGCTGGCACCGATTGCCGCCCATCGTGACTTCGCCGAAGTGATCGGCGACAGCGAATTGGCCTTGCTGACCCCCTCCAGTCGCGATGCCAATGGCCGTGCCATCCGTGAACTGGAGCAGCGCCTGTACGATGGGCGCATGTTGGAGATACGTACTCATCCATTGCCCGCAGGTGGGTTCGTCAACACCTTCACCGACATTACCGAGCGTTACCAGCATGCTGAAGCACTGAGCGAAAGCGAGCGCTGGATTCGCCTGATTACCGACCACGTACCGGCGCTCATTGCCTACCTCAATGCCGATCTGGTCTACGAGTTCACCAACAAGGTGTACGAGCAGTGGTATTGCTGGCCACGCGGCCTGATGCTTGGCCAGAGCCTGCGCGAGGCGCACAGCCCCGAGCACTGCCAGCGCCTGGAAAGCTACGTTGAACGCGCGCTGGCGGGGGAGAGCGTGACCTTTGAGATGGCTGAAACCAACGTCAACGGCCAGGAACGCTACATGCTGCGCTCCTATGTCCCTAATCAGTTGGCCAGTGGTGAAGTGGTTGGTATCTTCGTGCTGATTCGCGACATCACTGAGCGTCGGCGTACTGCAGAGGCCTTGCACCAGGCCTATCAACACCTCGAAGTGCGGGTGCGCGAACGCACCGCTGAGCTCACAAGCCTCAATCAGCAGCTGTTGCGCGAGATCGAGGAACGACGCACTGCCGAGGCGCGGCTGCGGGAGGCCAAGCAGGATGCCGATCGGGCCAACCTGTCCAAGACCAAGTTCCTCGCTGCCGTCAGCCATGACCTGCTGCAGCCGCTCAATGCGGCGCGATTGTTTACCAGCGCGTTGCAGGAGCAGCCCAGCAGCAGCCCGGCGCTGGTGCGCAATGTCAGCAACTCGCTGGATGATGTGGAGAACCTGCTCGGTACCCTGGTTGATATTTCCAAGCTCGATGCCGGGGTGATCAAGGCCGATGTTGCGCCTTTCGCGCTGAGTGACCTGCTCGATAACCTTGCGGCGGAATATGCCCACATTGCCGACACTGAAGGTTTACGGTTGGATTACGTACCGTGCAGCCTGAAAGTGCGCAGTGACATCCAGCTGTTGGCGCGCATCCTGCGCAACCTGCTCAGCAACGCCATCCGCTATACACCCCGAGGTCGCGTGTTACTGGGCTGTCGTCGGCGCGGTAAGCAGTTGTTGATTGAGGTTTGGGATACCGGTATCGGTATTGCTGCCGACAAGCGCGGGGAGATCTTCCAGGAATTCAAGCGCGGTGATGTTCAGCGCCCGGATCAGGACCGCGGGCTGGGGCTGGGGTTGGCCATCGTGGAAAAAATCGCCGGCATTCTAGGGCACCGGATCGCGGTACGCTCGACGCCGGGTAGAGGCTCTGTGTTCTCCATTGAAGTGCCGCGCAGCAAGCGCGGGCCTCGCACTCGCATCGCCACGCCACCGCTGGAGCCGTTTGTGGAGCGCCTGCAGGGCGCGCGCATATGGGTGTTGGACAATGACGCGGCGATCTGCGCGGGGATGCGCACCTTGCTTGAACAATGGGGGTGCGAAGTGGTGACCGCGCTGAGCGAAGCAGACCTGGCTCGCCAAGTGGCCACCGACTGCGCCGGTGCCGACCTGTTGATTGCCGATTACCATCTGGATAACGACCGCAATGGTGTTGACGCCGTGGCTGCGATCAACGCCCGGCGTGCGACACCCTTGCCCGCCTTGATGATCACCGCCAACTACAGCAACGAACTCAAGCAGCAAGTGCGGGCCTTGGGGCACAGCTTGCTGAACAAACCGGTGCGGCCGATGAAGCTCAAGGCTGCCATCAGCCACCTTCTGGGCCCGGTACTCAGCGCGGCAGACGTCCGCTGACGAAGTGGCTGACATCGTTGTAGCCATGGGTTGAGGCATGGCCCGGGGTCACCAGCGCGTCGATGAAGGCTTCGTCTTCGGCGTTGATCTCGACCGACAGGGCGCCGCTGTAGGTGTCCCATTGGGCCTCGGTGCGCGGGCCAACGATGGCTGAACTGATCAGTCGATTGTTGAGCACCCAGGCAATGGCGAACTCGACCATGCCAACGCCTTTGGTTTCGGTGTAGGCGTGGATCTTCCGGGCGATTTCCAGCGACTCGGCTCGCCATTCCGTTTCCAGGATACGTTTGTCCTGGCGTCCGGCCCGGCTGTTGGCGTCGGGGGTGGCATTGGGCGCGTACTTGCCGCTGAGGACGCCACGGGCCAGTGGGCTGAAGGGGACGATGCCCAAGCCATGATGGGCGGCGGCGGTGAATTGCTCAGGTTCGGCCTGACGGTTGACGATGTTGTACAACGGCTGGCTGACCACGGGCTTTGCAACACCCATGCGCTCGGCCAGGTTGACGATCTCGGCAATGCGCCAGCCGCGAAAATTCGACACACCCCAATGGCGGATCTTGCCCTGGCGCAGCAGGTCGCCGATGGCGGATACGGTGACCTCCAGCGGGGTGCCATGGTCTTCGCGGTGCAGGTAGTAGATGTCCAGATAGTCTGTGCCCAGGCGTGTCAGGCTGGCTTCGATGGCATTGAAAATATGTTTGCGGCTCAGCCCGCTGCGGTTGGGAACGCCATCCATGGGGCCGAAGCCCACCTTGGAGGCCAGCACCCAATCCTGACGATGGCGGGCGATGGCTTCGCCGACAATTTCTTCGGAGCGGCCGCCGTTGTAGACGTCAGCGGTATCGATGAAGTTGATGCCCTGGTCCCAGGCCTTGTCGATGATACGCAGCGAGTCTTCGGCGCTGGTCTGTTCGCCGAACATCATGCTGCCCAGGGTCAGCGCGGACACTTGCAGGCCGCTTTGGCCCAATGGACGGTAGATCATGATTGAAACCCCCTGTGCGTTTTGGATCCCATCTGTTTTACACAGATCTGTGATGGATTAAAAGCATTGCTTGCAGCCCCCTGAAAGACGCGTCGTGTGCGGCAGATGACGCAGTTCGGCGTGCTGATCATCGTCCTGTCGAATTGCAAATCCTTCTACGCCGGTTCGAACTCGGCCTCTATATTTGAAAGCCCCGCAGATTGACGTCTGCGGGGCTTTTCGTTGCGGGCTGGAAAACCGATAGTTCCAAAGCTATCTCATTTTGAGGGCTTGGCTTCGGTTAAGCATGGGGTTGTCAGGTTCCAAGCTATGCCCAAGACGCATAAAAGGTTTATGCATCGGTCTGTCTCTGCTGATTATAGAGCGTTGAAAGTTTAGACAAAAAGTCCAGCGAAGCGTCAGTTGCTCCGCGAAGCCCGGTTTTTGGATTTAGCAAGAAGGCGATGAAGTCGCTGCCGAAACCAAGATCCCCTTGAATCGTGCTTTTTATTTCATCAGCCTTGCTGGTGATAGCATCCGGCAACTGATTTTTTGCAGCCGCAATTTTATCAGGGTCAGTCTCACTATAATCCCAGTCGTACGGGTATATATCACCCGCTTGCAACGTGCTTCCATAATGGTTTTGAACGCCTTTTCGTAGCGCTAGACCCTCTACCTCATCAATGTTTAGTCCATTTTCCTTGGCGGTAATGTAAATGTCAGTCAAACGGTCCAGATCGGAGGTAGACAAATCAGCGTAAATATTGTCAGGTCCAAGCTTGGCTTTTCGATCTTGATCGTCCATTTTGATGCCAGCGATGTCAGCGTTATCATTTTTCAGTTGAGCCAAAACATCAGACTTATCTAGCGCGATTCCATTGTCTTTCGCCGCTGCAACCATGGCGGTAGCGGCTTTGTCGAATAGGTACTCATTGTATTTTTCGACATTTATATAGGCGCCGGCTGTGATGTTGCCATTGACCGAGCCTGAATAAGCCTGCAGGTGCTCACTTTTTACGTAATCGCTCGCAGAGGCATACAGCGTTGATAGCATCTTTGCCTGGCCTGAGAGGTGCGGTTCGCTCTCAATCGTAGCGGTCGTTGTCGTACTATCAACGATGTCTGCGCTGCCCGGGGCCACGCCCACCGTGTGAGTGATAATGCTGGTGGGCTGATGGGTAAGTGAGGTATTTATAGTTACCATGTTGCTCTCCTTGAGCATAAAACTGCCAAACGATTTAATCGGCCTTCCTTGAAGGTTAAGCTAGTGCTGATAACTTACCGTGATGGTGGTGTAGTGGGCGGGGTAAACCGGATAACTGCCACCGGTCAAAATGCCTGTGATTTTGAATTTACCCTTTGCATCTAATCCTTTGAAAAAGTCAGATGAAGCGACCCGGTTCGAGGACACGTCCAGGCACTTGGTAAACGTCGTAGAATATCGCGCTGCATAGCAGATGTGGTAGGACTGCACCGTAGCCCCATTTGTGTAGAGCCCAATGTTCCATGATGTCGACGTTATCAACGTTCCTGTGGGAACCGTGGTCGGAGTCGTGAAAAAATTGGAATTCTCTATGCCGGCACCGTAAACGTTGGGCGCCAAACTTGTTTGCGTCCAGTTGGACGTCGTGGCGAACGCTGCGTGAGCCAAGATCAGTGCAGTAATGCCAACAGGCAGTGTGATGATTTTCTTCACGTGTTTAGCCTCTTGCTACAATCAATTTGCCTCCATGGCGCTTAACTATCTAAATGATTGCGTATGCTGTAGCGCAATCGTTCATTTACCGTTGGATCAGATCATGCCTAGCCTATATCGGCGGTTCGTTGCGTAACTTTAAGGAAGCTCCGATCAAGTCAGCACAAGCCATCAGGCCTGTGTTGAGATAGCCCTCGGTTCAACTACCGTCAACAAGCCCCGCCGCTAAGTCAGATACGCCTTTCCGAATTCGAGTACACCGGTAAGCGCAAGCAGACTCGCCGCGAGCGTTTTCTGGCCGAGATGGAACTGGGGCGGATTGCTAGCCTTGATCGAGCCGCATCATCCAAAGGCGAGTGGCGGTCGTAAGCCTTATCCATTGGAAACCATGCGGCACATCCACCTGCTGCAAGACGGGTTTTCGCTGAGCGCCCCGGCCATGGTAGAAGCGGCAGGTTCTCGGCCTCTTGTGCCGTGTGCTCCACATGGGCTATGAATGTAGGCTATATTGATTTATATAATTTGTAGTCATGAGGCACTCTAGGTCATGCGCATTAGTTTTTCTATGCTGGGTTTGTATTTGGCTATTATTGGATCTTCCATGTTTTATACGTTATTTGTTATGTGGGGGGTGACGGAGGTGATTGAGTTGGATGGGATCGCTTACTGGGCTGTCGCCGGTGTTGTGTTTCTTATTATTGCCGCCTGTGGTTTGCGTTTTTATGTTCCAAGGTTGCGTGATATGTGGTAGCTGAACTGCTATTCGCGATGGTGTCCGTTTTCTGTTTCGGGATTTTCCTCTGAAATTATTGAGTTGATTGTAATTGAGTCTGCGAGGGCTTCTAAAAGCAAAGCCAGTTTTCCGGCTTGTTGGTATGCGTGCTCGTAATTTAAAGGGTCTTGCCTAAAAAGCTGTATTGAGTTCGTCTTGCGCAAGGGGCGCATCATGCCGCCAGCAGACAAAATTAAGTCGATGGATCCATATGCCATACTTCCCTTGTAATCATCCCTTAAAAGATATTGGTAGGTGCGTCTAGTAGGCCCCTGCGTCGGAGGGGTATCGGGGCCGTTGTAAATATTCATCCCGCCTTCATATATATTATTAGCGCCATGTGCGATAAAGGTCGCACCAATCGGGGCTGCCAATCCATATGAAGCCCCTGTGATCGTGACGCCCACCTCAATTTGAGCAGCGCCTGCTACAACCACGACACCGTTCTGGGCATAAAACAAGGCCTTGGAAGAGAGGTCGGCATATTCTTCCTTTATTTCTTTCACTCCCTCCCAGGCACTGATTAGACCGTCGTTAACATCCTTTATTATTTCGTTTACGTAGCTAGAGACGATTGAGCTGAACTGAAGCTGAGTAACGCCATCGTGGAAATGCGTGGAGCCAATGGTACACCCTAATGCAACTAGGTCAGCGGCTGCTCTGCTCACATCATTAATGTCACATGATTGCTCATTCACCTTCGTCACCCCAAGAGCTATAGGCGCTTGTGCTTGCTTTGTGGTGTACCCAGCTGATTTCTCGATACCTAATGGCCATAAGCTCTTGTGGCTGCGCGTCGCCCAGGTGAATAGTATGTGGCACCTGAACACTTATATTGGCAATTCGGCCGCCACCTAACATCACGGTGAAGTATTTCTCTTGATGACCAGAGGATGAGGTCCGATAAAAATTGATTTTGCACTCGATTTCTTCACCTTCATGAAGAACGTTGGCTAACAATGGGGTGGATTTATCAATATTTTTTGTAAGAACGACGGGCATGTGTTTGCCTCTGCCGCCTGACGTGCTTCCGTCATTGCCGGCGACCATATTGTGGGAATAGGCGAGCACCATGATTTCGTCTTCGTGGCCAGCTTGACACTTGTTTCCGATAGAATCCTGGCTGGAGCAACCAGCTGAAATCAAACCTTGTTTTTTTCCAGTAATAGTCATGTAGCTATGATTGGCCATATGTTTCGCTCCTTATGGTTAGTGTGTGCAGTTTATTGCAAGGAGTGAAAACCTAGTGTAGGAAGCTTCCGAAAAATATACTAAATGTGTCTCACTTGGGGACTATGGCTGCACAGTGAAAGGCTCGGCAAGGTCGACCTAAACTCCGCCCTTGGGAATAGCTCCCGCTGCCCCTCTGGCAACAGCGACTACACTGGCGAAAACACCATCTGCGGTGGTCGTCTGTGTCGAGGGGGCTGAGAGCGTATGCGTAGTCGGGCGCTGGTAGGGATACTTTTGTGGTGCTGCTGGCTGATGCCAGCCTTGGGTTTTGCCGCCGACACGCCAACAGAGCCGCTGCCCAGCGCTGAGTTGAAGATCGCCAACCGCACGATTACGGTCTTTCGGGCATCGTTGCTTGGCGAAGTGCCAGAATTGCGGGTGAAGCACGCCACGGCAGTAATCAATGAGGCACTCGACAGCGCAGACTCGCTTGAGGTCAGCGTTGATCCGATGTTGAACAGCTATCTGGTGCTGATAGGGCCCAGGCGGGCTTTCATCATCTCTCCCAAGGACGTTGATGAACTGCAGTTCGAGTCGGTGATGCAAGCGGCACAGGGGGCTGCGGAGAATTTGCGTCTGGTCGTTGCTGAAACCCGGGAAGCGCGAAGTGTGCAGCAGATGCTCAGGGCTGCCCTGGCCTGTGCGGTGGCCTCTCTGCTGCTGTTTGGTCTGTTGTGGGTGATCTTTTTCATTCGTCGCAGGCTGCTTGCAGTACTGCCGGCATTGATGAAACGGCATGCGCTGTCGTTGAAGATTGGCCAGATGCCGCTGATCGACGCCAGTTACCTGTACCCCTTGATTAGCCGTGTCTTGTGGTTCGTGCGTTGGGTGCTGGTGGTGTTGCTCACGTACCAGTGGTTGGGCTTTGTGCTTTCACGCTTTCCGTATACGCGCCCTTGGGGTGAGAGCCTGAACAACTACTTGCTCAGCGTTGCCCTGTCATTGTTCGAGAGCATGATCGACGCTGTGCCTCGGCTGGGTGTTGTGCTGGCGATTTTCCTCATTGCTCGGGGCTTCAGTGGCTTTAGCAAAAGCGTGCTGCGGCGTATCGCCATGGCGGGTGTTTTCGGTTGGCTCAACGAAGAAACCCTGCAACCCACCACGCGCCTGACCTCGCTGGCCATCTGGCTGTTTGCTCTGGCAATGGCCTACCCGTACCTGCCGGGCGCTCATACGGAAGCCTTCAAGGGCCTGTCGGTACTGATCGGCCTGATGATCTCGCTGGGCGCCAGCAGTGTGGTCGGGCAGGCGGCGGCCGGGTTGATACTGACCTACACGCGTACATTGCGCCCAGGCGAGTTTGTGCGTATCGGTGAGCATGAAGGCACCGTGACGGAGCTTGGGATGTTTACGACTCGCATTCGTACCGGGCTTGGAGAAGTGCTGACCCTGCCCAATTCGATGATCACCAATGCGGTGACCAAGAACTACTCGCGCACCGTGCAAGGGGCTGGCTATGTCGTCGACACCACCGTCACTATTGGCTACGACACGCCTTGGCGGCAGGTGGAAGCGATGCTGTTGGAAGCTGCTCGGCGTACCACGGGGGTACTCGAACAGCCCGCACCGCAGGTGTTCCAGACGGCGCTGTCGGACTTTTACCCCGAGTACCGGTTAGTGGCGCAAGCCATTCCGAGCCAACCTCGTCCGCGTGCGGAGTTGTTGACCCTGCTGCATGCCAATATCCAGGATGTGTTCAATGAGTACGGCGTACAGATCATGTCGCCGCATTATCTGGGTGACCCGCCGGAGGCGAAGTGGGTGCCCAGAGACAAATGGTACAGCCCGCCCGCCAATCCGGACGGTGATCACCGGGCACCTTAGGCTCGTTGCTTAAGGGGGCGACTTGCGCAGTGGGTGCCAGGTAGATCAATCGACCGTAGGGCAGGGCTCAGAGACCGTCTTTGTCCAGGTTATCCAGGTTGATCGGATCCCCCGGCTTGATACCCAGTTTGTCGCGAATATCCTTGAACATCGCGTCGTATTCGCTGTGATTGCGCATGATTGGGCTGGCATTGGGTGGTACGCCATTTTTGACCGCATGCTTGGCAATCAGGCTGGCAAAGTTGTGCGCGGTATCTCGGTGCATGTCGAACTCTTCGGAAAAAGCACGACCATTGACCTCCCCGGTCATCGTGAAGTGCATCAGCATGCCTTCTTGGGGAACCTGACGGACCTCATAGAACACCTCAATGTCGAACTTTGGAACGCCAGGGATATTCGGGTTGTTACTGCGACGCAGATGACCGGGTGTGAACATGGACAGTTCCTCAGGGTTCAAGTTTTTCTCGAGTTGCCAGTATGTTGCAGGGCACTTGATAGAGCACTTGCTCGGTGGTGCTGCCTACTCGTTTATCAAGACCTGTGTGATGGGTGTTGCCCATGACGATGACGTCTGCGCGGTGCTGCGCGGCAAATTCGGCAATCGCCTTGACAGGGAATCCGGCAAGAAGGTGTTGTCGCTCAGGCGGTATTTCATAATGTTCAGCAAGCTGAGTGAACGCATGCTGCAGTGCTTTGCGTACTTCACTGTTGAACCCTGGCATCGTTACCGTCCCGGCACCTGCATCGGTGATATGGGTGTGTGCCGTATCGTAGGCGTGCAGCAAGTGGAGCTCAGCGTCGCATTGTTCAGCGAGCCGGGTAGCCGTCGCCATGATGCAGTCGTTGGTAGTTGAGGCCGGGTTTTGCGTGTGTTGTGGGGCGAGGTCCACGGCAGCGACGATGACACGTGGCAATGGGCATTGAATCTGGCTGACAAAATGCACAGCAGCCGGACATTCTCTGAGCAAGTGCCAATCCAGCGGCGTGATGAATACACGTTTGAGCAATGACTCATGGTGAACGTCTTTGATCACCAGGCCCGGCTGCAGCCGTTTCACCTGCTCAAGCATGTCTTCGTACACGGTACGGGTGAGCACCACTTCGCTGGTGACATCAATGCCGCTGCGGCGCATTACGTCAGCCTCATCGGCAAGCCACTTGCGGTGCTCATCCTGCAGTTGTTTGCGCAAGGCTTCGCCACCGCTCATCAGACCCAGAATGTCGACATCTTCGATAAACAACGTGATGTGCAGGGCCGCCCCGGTAGCATCGGCAATTGCTTGCGCGCGCTGCATGGCGGGCGAATGGCGCATGCTCGGGCCAGCGATGAGAAAGATGCGCTGATATTGGCTCATGTGACACCTCCAACGGTTTGGATGGTCCGCTAGCTCCCTGAAATAGCGTGGGTCAATGAAGGTGTCAGGCGCGCACGCTTCACCGTCATCGACACCTTCAATATAGGCCGACATTCAGCGCATACGCAGAATAATGGCTGCTTTACGATAAGCAGTCATCGCGGGGGCTTGGCGGTCCAGGCGTCGACTGGATTGAAGCTTTACATGTCATAAGAGGAATTCTCCTACAGAGCTATCAGAATCATCCGGCGTTCACGGGGGGCAGATAACCGGAAAATGCGCGTTTTACGTGCTTCCGAGAAGGTATGCCCATGTGTGAATGTAACGAGCAACGCAATACGGCCAGCCAAGCCAGCCGCCGACAGTTTTTACGTTTTGGTGGCGGTGCCGCCTTGTTGACCGCTGGGGCGATGATGCTACCGGCCATGCCAGCAATAGCTGCACCCAAGGATGGCCCGTTACCTAAACCACAGAATGACCTCACGCCCGACCTGGCCCTGTCTCGGTTGATGGAGGGTAATCAGCGGTATGTCGAGGGCGTCGCCCGTCGGCATGACTTCCTCTCCGAGCGGGAAGCCTTGGCATCCGGGCAAAACCCCTTTGCGGCCATCCTCAGCTGTGCAGATTCGCGCATTGCCCCGGAGTACGCCTTTGACAGTGCCCGTGGCGACATCTTTGCTGTGCGCGTGGCCGGCAATTTCGTTACCACCGATGGCCTGGCCAGCCTTGAGTACGCCGTAGCGGTGCTGGGCACCCCGGTGATCATGGTGCTGGGTCACGAAGCCTGTGGCGCGGTGAAGGCAGGGGTGCAGCGGGCAACCGATGGCACGACCTTCCCAGGGCATATCGACACGCTTGCCAAAGCCGTGGAGCCTTCGGTCAAGACTGTGATGGGCAAATCGGGCAATGTGCTCGACAACGCCATTCGCCAGAACGTTCTGGACAACGTCGAGCGCCTGAAAGGGGCGTCTGCGGTGTTGACCGAAGCCTTGGCCGCCAAGCGCTTGAAGATTGTTGGTGGGGTCTACGAGCTGGCGAGTGGCAAGGTTCAGTTGCTGGGCTAAAACGCCAGCAAACACGCCGGTCAGCACACGCTTGTGCTGACCGGCGCTGTTCTATTGCACCTCGGCTTGATCAGTCGCGCTCAAGTGCCAGGGCAACACCCTGACCACCACCGATGCACAGCGTGGCCAGGCCTTTGTTGACATCACGTTTGATCATTTCATGCAGCAGGGTCACCAGCACCCGGCAACCGGAAGCGCCGATAGGGTGCCCAAGCGCGATGGCACCTCCATTGACGTTGACCTTGTCTGCATCCCAACCCAGCTCTTTACCTACCGAGAGCGCCTGTGCGGCGAAGGCCTCGTTGGCTTCGATCAGGTCCAGTTGGTCCAGGGTCCAACCGGCCTTTTCCAGGCAGCGACGGGTTGCGTCGACCGGGCCAATGCCCATGATTGCCGGATCAACCCCGGCATTGGCGTAGGCTGCAATGCGGGCCAGTGCAGGCAAGCCCAAGGCCTTGGCTTTCTCTGCACTCATCAACAGCACCGCTGCTGCGCCGTCGTTGAGGCTGGACGCGTTGCCAGCAGTCACACTGCCGTCTTTCTTGAACGCCGGCTTGAGCTTGCCCAGGGATTCGGCAGTGGTTGCGCTGCGTGGTTGTTCGTCGGTGGCGAAGGCAATGGACTCGCCCTTGCGCTGCGGGATCAGGATCGGCGTGATTTCATCGATGAAGCGACCGGCCTCGATGGCGGCGCAGGCCTTCTGTTGGGAGGCCGCGGCAAACGCGTCCTGCGCTTCACGGCTGATCGCGTACTGCTCCACCAGGTTCTCGGCGGTAATACCCATGTGATAGTCGTTGAAGGCATCCCACAAGCCGTCACTGATCATGCTGTCGATCATGCTGGCATGGCCCATGCGCAACCCTGTGCGGGCGGCTGGCAGCACATAAGGCGCCAGGCTCATGTTTTCCATGCCGCCGGCGATGATCACCTCGGCGTCGCCACACCGAATGGCCTGGGCACCGAGGTGCAGCGCCTTGAGGCCTGAGCCGCAGACCTTGTTCAGGGTCAGTGCCGGCACCGCATGGGGCAGGCCGGCGAGAATCGCCGCTTGACGTGCCGGGTTCTGGCCACTGCCAGCGGTGAGTACCTGGCCGAGGATGACTTCATCCACTTCACTGCCGCAAATCCCGGCCTGTTGCAGCAGGTTGCGTATCACTGAAGCACCCAGCTCCGTCGCAGGGATCATGGCCAGTGAGCCTTGAAAACTGCCGATCGCGGTGCGGGTGGCGGCGACAATGACGACTTCTTGCATTGACTCTCTCCGTGTTCAGGGCTATTTGCGCTGAAGTGTTGCGCCAATACATATATTTGTTAAATTGATTTTTAAGATGAATTGATCGATTAATCTCAATAAAGCGCAGCGATACAGGAGCAGTCATGACGGTTAAGCAGATACGGGCCTTTTGGGCGGTGGCGCAGAGCCTGAGTTTTGCCGTGGCCTGCGAGCGGTTGCACCTGTCGCAATCAGCGCTGAGCCTGACCATCAAGTCCTTGGAGGAGGGGTTGGGTGGGCGATTGTTCAGCCGCACCACGCGCACGGTTACCCTGACCCCGGAAGGCGAGTCGCTATTGCCCCTGGCCCGCCGTCTGATCGCCGACTGGGACAACGCAGAGGATGAAATCCGCCAGCGGTTCACGCTCCAGCGGGGCCGCGTCACCCTGGCGGCGATGCCATCGTTCGCCTGCAACCTGCTGCCGCCGATCCTGAAAACCTTTCGTACGCGATACCCCAAGGTTGGCGTCACGGTAAACGATGTGATCAACGAGCAGGTGGTGGAAATGGTCCGCGATCGCCAGGTGGAACTGGGCGTCGCTTTTGAGCCGCTGCAGAGTTCGTCACTGGCGTTTACAACGCTGTACCGTGATCGATTCGTTGCCGTGGTGCCGCTTGACTCGCCGCTGGCTGAACTTCAAGAGGTCGACTGGAAAACCTTGCTTGAGCAGCCCTTTATTACCTTGCAACGCCCCTCAAGCGTGCGGGTGATGCTTGAAGATCACCTTCAAGCGCGGCAATTGAAGTTGGCGGTGGAGTTTGAAAGCCATCAGCTAGCGACCGTTGGCCGAATGGTTGCCAGCGGGCTGGGTGTCAGCACGGTACCGGCGTTGTGCGCCAGGCAAATGCAGGAGTTGGGCGCACGGTGCATTACCTTGCGCGATCCGGTGGAGCGGGCAATTGGCGTGTTGACCAAGCCCGGCCATGAGCTTTCGGCTGCTGCGCAGGCGCTGTTCGATATTCTGCTGGGCGCGCAGCCCGACGCACAGATGCCCGGGTGGCCGTGAGCTCAGTCGGCGGGCGGTTTTTCCGGCGTGTCACTTGCGTCGGGACCGTCATCTGGCAGTGTCTGATAGACCCAGTTCATGAAGAGCTGATACCCCACCGCCAGAATCACCGGCCCGATGAACAACCCGATGATGCCGTTGCTCAACATCCCGCCCAAGGCGCCAATCAGCACGACCGGCATCGGCACCGCCACGCCTCGTCCCAATAACAGGGGTTTGAGAATGTTGTCCGAAAGCCCGGCGAACACCGTCCAGGCCGTGAAGACGATGGTCGCAACGCTCACACCATCATGCGCGAACACATAGATCATAATGGGCAGGAGAATCAAGATCGTTGGCAACTGGGTAATGCCCAGCAGTAACACGACCAATGACAGCAACCCGGCTGCGGGCACGCCCATCGCGACCAGGCCAATGCCCACCATTAACATCTGGATAAAGGCAATGCCGACAACGCCCTGGGCCACTGCACGGATGGTGGAGGTGCACAGTGCTGCAAGCTGTGCGCCGCGTTCGGCGCCGGAAATGCGTGAGGCGATAGCCACCGCACTGTGCTGCAAACTGTCGCCTTTTGCCATCATCAGGCCAGCGATCATGAGGGCTGCGACAAACACCAGGACGCCCGTGCCGATGCCCGCCAACTGGACCAGCAGGGTTTTACTGACGCCTTTGATATGGGGGGCGATCTGCGAGTATGCCCAGCTCAAGTCATTGGACGCACGGCTCCAGACACCAAACAGCGTTTCGCCGATCAAAGGCCAACTGCGTACCGAGTCTGGCGGTGGAGGAATTTCGATGGCCTGGTTATGTAGCGTCTGCATGCTGGTTTGTACGGAGTTGGCGACTGAACTCCCCAGCAAGCTCAACGGGCCGATCAGGCAGGCGAGCCCCAGCAGAATCAGCAGAACGCTGGCAAAGCCCGGGCGATTGCCGAATACGACCGCGAGCTTCTGATTCAAGGGGTAAAGTGTGATTGCCAGGATCACTGCCCATAGCATCAGGTTCAAGAACGGCTGGAAAATCTGAAAGCACCAGCTCACCAGCACGGCGATCATCCCGGCACGAATCAGCACGTCCAGCAGTTCCCGACCGCTGTTTACACCGAGAAAGCGGTTTGCAGGCATACGTATGTCCCTCCTGAACGGGATCGGAACGCCGCCACCCGTGTCGGCCACCGGGTGGCGTTGCGGACGGTGCCGCAAACCCATTAGCTCACTATAGAAGTGCGCTGCAATTGAGCAAACGCAACAGGGCGATGAGCCGGTGCGCAAGAACCCGCTCGTCCAGGGGCTGGGCCGTATGCCGCTGACGCGTCAGAAGGTATAGGCGATGCCCGCCTGAACCGTACGCGGTGCGCCGGGATAGACGTAGTTGTTGAACGCGCCTTCGTCATAGCCTTTGTTGAACACGTTTTTCACGTCGAGGTTCAGACGTACATGTTCGTTGAGCTTGTAGAAGCTCAACAAATCGACCACGCTGTAACGGTCCATGGTGTAGGTCTGTGCGCTGGTCTGCCCGGCCCGGTCATCGACATACTTGACCCCCATGCCCAGCCCAAGCCCCCGGGCTATGCCATCCTGGAACTCATAGACGTTGAGCAGGCTGAAGGTGTTGCGGGGAATGTTGGCCAGTCGTGTCCCAGTCTCCAGTGAGTTGTCCTTGGTCACCTCGGCATCAACGTAGGCATAGCCCCCGATAACCCGCCATTCGGGCGTGAGGTTGCCTGCAATGTTGAGGTCCAGACCACGGCTGCGCACCTCGCCCGCTGCAACTTTGTAGTCTTCATTGACTGGGTCGACGGTCAGGACGTTTTCCTTGACGATCTGATACACCGCTGCATCGACGCTCAACTGACGTTCAAGTGCTTCCCACTTCATGCCCAGTTCGACGGATTTGCCTTTTTCCGGAGCAAACCCCTCACCCTGGCGGCTGGCACCGCTGTTGGGCTTGAACGAGCGCGCCGTGTTGGCATACACCGCAAGGGTATCGGTCAGGTCATACATCAGGCCAAAGCGTGGGGTGACCGCGTTGTCGGCCGCTTCCCAGCTTTTACTCTTGGGCAGGTAGTTGTCGTAGTCGTGCTCGAAGCGCTCGACGCGTACCCCGGCCAATGCCTTGAGACGCTCGGTCAGGGCTACCTGGTCCTGGACAAAAAACGCCCAGGTCTTCAGGTTTTCCTTGTCGTGGGTTGTGGTTCGGGTCAGGGCAGGGCGGGGTTGGCCGAGCACGGGATCGAAGATATCGATGGGGTAAGCCGTTGCCCCAGCCGCAGACCGCTGGATGATCGACTTGTAGTCGTAATCCTCGTACTCGACGCCGGTCAGCAGGGTATGGGCGAAACCGGCGGTATCGAAGTGCCCCGTCAGGTTCAGTTGCACGTCCCGGTCGGTCCACTCCAGCTTGCGATAGTTGAAGTTACGGTTCAGGGTGCGGCCGTCCGCTTGCAGGGCGTTGGCTTCCACGGCGTTGCCTTCGAGGCTGCCGTCAAGCATCTGCACGCCACCGGCCAGTGTCCAGTCATCGTTCAGCGCGTGGTCGAAGCGCAGTTGAGCCATGTTGTTGTCATTGTGCAGCAGGTTGTCGCTGCCTTTTTCCCAGATGTTGGTATCACGCGAGGCGCTGCCTTTTTGCGTGGCATAGCGGGTCAGACCACGGTCGAGCGGGTGGTTGTTACGCATGAAGTCACCTTCGAAAACGATCCGGGTCGTCTCGTTGACCTGCCAGCTCAGCACGGGCGCAACGTCGTAACGCTCACTCTCGACATTGTCGCGGAAACTCTCGCCACCTTCGCCCAGCAGGTTCAAACGATACGCCAGTGAACCCTCCTGGTTGAGCGCACCCGTAGCATCGAGGGTGGCGCGGTGCATGCCTTGGTCGTCGATCTGGCTGCCGACAGTCACCTTTTGCTCAACCTGCGGTTGTTTGCTGACCACGTTGAAGGTGCCGCCGGGATCGCCACGGCCGTAAAGGCTGGTAGCCGGGCCGCGTAACACCTCGAGCCGCTCGACGGTGTTGGCATCGGGGGCGTTCGGGTAGCCGCGGTTGATAGGAAAACCGTTGCGGTAGAACTCGCCGGTGGTAAAGCCTCGGACAGTAAAGGTGGTCAATCCCTGGCCACCGAAGTTGTTGGCCCGGCCAACGCCGCCAGCGTAGTCCAGCGCGTCCTGCAATCGGGTCGAACCGGTGTCTTCAAGCACATCGCGTGGCACCACACTGACGGACTGCGGGGTTTCATGCAGGGCGGTGTCGGTACGGGTCGCACTGGCCGAGCGTGTTGCCTTGTAGCCTTGCACCGGGCCGTCGGCGCGCTCGGCATCGGCGGCGTCGGCATTGATACTCAAGGCTTGAAGCTCGACCAGCGGTGGCTCGGTTTCATTTGAAGGATTAGCCCACACGGTGGGTGTAACAGCATGAAGCAGGCATAGCGAGACGAACGTGCGACGCATGGAAGGCGCAATCCTTGGAGGCGAGTGGTAGCAATTTGAATGCGCGATAATAATAGTAATTATCGTTAATATTCAAAGTGTATTTTCCCACTTCACGCTTTCTCGCTGACAAGGCCCTTGAATGACAACAGGGCCCTTGGAAAACCAAGGGCCCTGTTGTGAGT
>JAEAMF010000328.1_pt1 | contig 66226 bp, 55 predicted proteins | sample 8958721 | NCBI WGS metagenome assembly JAEAMF01 (sample SAMN16933255, study PRJNA681124) | bioreactor sludge metagenome | isolation source: anaerobic bioreactor treating anionic surfactant - SDBS | place: India: Bengaluru | collected 2019-02-28
CCGACAGCGGAGTACTGGCGGACGGGGGTTCAAATCCCCCCGGCTCCACCAAATTAACATCTAAAGACGTCCATGGACGTCTTTTTTTGTGCCTGCGATCCAGTAAATACGCGGCCTCCAGCGCTTTTGCGGTCTTTGAAGAGTTTTTGAGTTCCAGCCGCTCGGGTATTCCAGACGGTATTCCAGCTCACCCGGTGCTAATCTTTGGAATACTGAATCAGCGCGCTGGTGCCGGTCAGAGGATGGCCCCGGTTACAACGATACTCGCCAGATTGATCGATAAACACTAAATGACTACGCCGGTTATCTTCGCCAACAGATCCAACAAGGCGAACTGTGCATCGCCACCGCGCAAAAACCGCCTGAGCAGCATTAACCGCACCCTCGCTGCGCTGCGAGGTGATCAGGACGTAAGAATCATCAGCCCGAGACAGGCGTTGGGGCAGCAGCGCTCCAACGTACGCACCCGAGCGCCAGATAGTCAAGACCATCAACAGGTGCAGCGAATGCTGCGGTATTGCTTGAACAGAAGTACAAGCGGGTGGCCGCGATTATCATGATGGCCCGGATGACCGGTATGCGCCTGCGCGAAGCAATTCTCGCTAACCTGCCACGCTAGCAATACGAAGCCGAGCACTTGGGGCGAATATCCAAGACGGCACCAAAGGCGGCCGCTCAGGAGCATCAGCACCGCGTTGGATCATCGCCAATGAACAAGTGAACGCAGCACTCCAGTTGGCGCTTGAGGTATCCCCTGCCGGCAGCCGAAACTTACTGGACCAAGCCGAAAGCTATGCCGGGTTCCTGCAACGGCGCGTGCTCCCTGCCAGCCAACTATTGCGCAAGCAGGGACTAAAGAATTTCCACGAACTGCGCACGGCATACGCCTGCGAACGGTATGAGCAGCTCACCGGCCACGCCGCACCAATCAACGATGGCCACTGCTATCGTATTGACCGCGACCTGGATCAACAGGCACGCCAACAAATCAGCTTGGAGCTAGGGCACAACCGGATCGAGGTAGTTTCCGCCTACATTGGAGGCAGAACATGAGTGAGTCCTTCGATATGGCACTGTTCCTGAGAGGCGTGCTGACCGGTTCGAAGGTCACACAACAACGACACCTACGCCAAGCCCGAGCCATACAAGCGGCCATTCAATAGCGATGGCAACGTGATAATCCCTGGACTTGGCAGCTCAAGCATGTACGCTGGTTTCTCACTCAGCATCTGAAAGACCATGCCAACGCCACCCGGTATTACTATCGACTCACAGCTCTATTGCTCTGGAAGCGATTAGGGAGAGGTCGAGATCTGCTGATGTGATATTCGGCGAGCCTTAGCCTAACTCCACATTCGCACTTACAATCGTACTATTGCAGCCTCACTCTTTCCAAACCTCAGCCGCCAAAGGTAACTCATTCAACTCGGCACGGGCCTCACGCCAAGTTGGAAACTGCTCCCCGAGGATCGAGATAAAGCGCTCATTGTGGGTGGGTTCAATCAGATGAACCATCTCGTGAACGATCACGTACTCAAGCAGGTCTTTCGGCTTCTTCACCAACTCGGTGTTCAGTCGAATGTTCCCTGCTTGATGGTTACAGCTACCCCATTTGGTTTTCATTCGCTGCAGGTAATAACCCGCCACCTTCACCTTCAGCTTGCGCTCCCACTTCCTGATCAGCACTGGCACCACGGCGTGCAGTTGCAGCCTCTGCCATTCGTGTATCACTTCGGCGCGCTTATGCGCATCGCTGCCGGGGCGAACGGTTAAGGTAATGCGTTTGTGGTCGAGCACCACCGATGGCTTGGCGTCCCGATGGTTAACCACCATCAGGTAGCGCCGACCCCAGACATAGTGGCTTTCTCTTTCCACAAACTGACGCGGCGCCTCACGCGCCTGCGCCTCCAGTTTGCTCTGTTGCTCGCGAATCCAGCCCAGCCTGGAAATAGCATAAGCCCGAGCGACTTCAAACCGCGTACTTGTTGGGGCGACTAACGTTACCCGCCCCTCTGGCGGGTGCACACTCAGGTGGACATTCTTGATGTCTTTCCTGGTCACTGAAATTGAAATGTCGCCCAGCTCAATAATCTCGTTCATCAATATCCCGGTTGGTTCTTGATAATCTCGAAAATCGCCGAGGTCGCAACACGGTCGCGCCCCATCAGAGGGAACAGTGCATTAAGAACCTGCGCTTCCCGTGCTGGGTCTCCTCGCCAGGATGCCGGGGCCGATCCGCGCATGGCCAGATCAAGATCCAGAGCCAGTTTCACCTTCGACCCTTCATCTTTCGGACACTGGAAAGTGGTCGTTGCAATGTTGTCGAGGTTGTTAAACAGCACAGTGGCTTCCCGGTGGCCGTTAAGTGCAGCCGGAGAGTTTCCTGGTCCTTTCTGCCCCAACTGTCTGACCAGCGCCTCGGCCTTGCGCAAAAACTCCTCGTAAGCGGCAGCATCTTCACGACTCTGTTTGATCAGATCCTCAAGCAACTGCGACATACGCTCGTAGAACTTCGGATCTGTCAATTGTTCACGAATGATGGTCTTGCGCACGTTGTTGATAATGCCTTCGGCAATCGCCCCCTTGGAGAGGTTGCCTTTGGCGTTGAGCTTTTTGGCGATGGCATCGTGAACGCCAGTCTGAACGATCAATTCAACCAGCGAAAAATTATCGACCGTGCTCATCGGATCGGCGTGGTCTGCCTGAATATAAGTATTGAGCAGATGCCGCATGTCCGCTTCGAATGGCTTGATATCCAACTCTTCGCCGGAATGTTTCTTGATCGCCTCACGCAGGTCTGCATAGAACTGCACCTCAGTTTGTAGCCTTCCCGCTTCAGCAGCCGAGTAACCAGCTTCGGTGAGGTTCTGCGCCAAATCGGCAAACGCCCGCACAAATGAAGCCACCGTCTTGTAGAAGGACACCCGCAGTGCTTCGGTCTCATCCAGCCCATTGGCGTTAGCGGCAGAGCCACAGAAGTAATGGATAAACTGCTCAACCTCCCGTGGCGGCGCCACGGGGGCGCACAAATAGCTCAATGCCTCTCGGGCAGCGTCCAATTGCTTCTTCCCTTCGACCAGCCAATTCTTCAGCTCAACGTTGTTATTGCCCCCGCTACCTGCGTCGACATCTAAATCGTCAGAGGTGTACACCGAAATGGCATCCTGCACGTCGCCGAACAGCTCTTTGAAGTCGACGATATAGCCAAAGTCCTTATCATCGCCGTCGAGTCGGTTGGTGCGGCAAATTGCCTGGAACAGGTTATGGTCCCGCAGCTCGTTATCCAGATAGATGTAGGAGCAACTGGGTGCATCGAAGCCAGTCAGCAGTTTGCTGACCACGATGAGTAGCTTCAGGTTGGCCGGTTCTTCAATGAAGCGACGTTTGGTCTCTTCTTCATAAGCAGTGGTGGTCAGGCCCGGCTTCAGCACGTACTGCGTGTAGGTATCGAACTTGTAACGCTCATCGCTTTGTGCCGGCTCGCGGGAGATCGCGTTGTGGTTCGGCTCATAGGACGTGACAATGCCGCAGTAAGGGCCGAACGAAGTGGTCTCAAACAAACGGAAGTAATGGCAGGCATCATAGATGCTCGCTGCCACAAGAATGGCGGTGCCCCGGTCGTTGTTCAGCCGTGGTTTCAGACTGAAGTCCTCTATGATGCTGGCGATGATGCGCTGCTTGCGCTCGCCGGCGCTCATTAGCGCTTCCATGGTCGCCCAGCGCTTGCGCAGGATCGACTTCTGGTAGTTGTTCAATGTTTTGGTTTTCTGCTCGAACCAGGCATCGATGGCTTTTCGCGAAGTCAAACGCTGCGGTACGTCGCGCGCTTCGTATTTAAGGTCCAGCACAACCTTGTCCGCCACGGCTTCGTGGAATTTGTAGGTGTGGATGTAGGTGCCGAACACATCGCGCGTAGTCTGTTTGTCCTTGCGCAGTAGCGGTGTACCGGTAAAGCCAATAAACAGGGCATTGGCCAGCCACTGCTTCATTTGCTTGTTCATGTCACCGCCTTGGGTGCGATGGCATTCATCCACGAATACATAGAAGCGCCCATGCATGGGCGGTGGCGGCACGCTCAGATCTGGCTCAAACTTGTGCAACAGCGCACAGAGCAAGCGCGGCGAGGTAGCGGAAAGCTTCTGCACAAGATCGGCACGGGAGGTAATACGTGGCGAGGGCGAGTCGTTGCCGATTACCCCGGCATTACGCATCACCCCGGATATTTGCTTGTCCAGCTCATCGCGATCCGTGATGACCAGAATGCGCGCCTCTGGATCGTGCTCCAGCAACCACTTGGCGATCAGCACCATCAGAATACTCTTGCCACTGCCCTGGGTGTGCCAGATGACCCCACCCTCTTGACGCCGAACTCGCTCCTGCGCGGCCTTCACTGCGGCGTATTGATGCGGGCGCGGCACCTTCTTGATGCCCGCATCGAAGATGATGAAGTTGCGGATCAGGTCAAGCAGACGCGACTTCTCGCACATCTGCGCCAAGGGGCCATCCAGCAGATAACCGGACTGCGCCGCGTCTGCGCCAGGTATCACGTCATAGCGGGCAGGCATCTCGCGCTGAGTATTCAGTTCTTCTGACTCTGGTTTTGCCGACGAAGCCTTCCACTCGACAAAAAACTCGGCGCGAGTAGTCGCCGTGCCGTAGCGCAGGCCCTGGGAGTCACTGCCAGCAAAGACCAACTGCACTGTACTGAAGAAACCCTTGTTGAAGATTTCCTCCTGGTTGGTGATCAGCTGGTTAATACCATCGGCAACTTCAACCGAACTGCGCTTGAGCTCAATCACGCCGATGGCGATACCGTTCAGGTAAATCACCAGATCAGGGCGGCGCTCATGACCACCGCGCAAGGTCACTTCCTCGGCAATGGCGAAGTCATTGCCCTCAGGGTGCTCCCAATCAACCAGGTGCACCGTTTCGTGGGCCTGCCCAACAGCGACCTGTACCGGCACGCCGTAACGCAGCAACTGGTAGGTCCGCAAGTTGGCCTGATACAGGGTGATGCCCGTGGCATCCGCTGCGGCCATCAGCTTTTGCACCACCGCCGATATCTGCGCATCGGAGTAGCCGCGCTGCTTCAGGTTTGCCCGCAGCAGCTCGACTTCAATGTTGCGGTTCTGCCCACGCTTGCTCCACTCGCCCAGGTAGTCGTAGTCGAGACAATCAGGTCGCGACTTGTCCGTAAACAAAGCCAGAACACGATTCTGGGTGCGACGTTCGGAGCGAGGTTGTTGAGTCATCAGGTGCATCCTGCAGGGTTTACTCGGTTTCGTGTTGGCTGGCGAGGCTGTTGAGCAACACGTTATTCATTTGCTTGGAATGCTCGCGTATTGCGATGGCATCCCAAGGCTTGGTCTCCATCATCAAGTACTGCTTAACGCTATCGATGGAGTTTTTCAGATAAAACTCGCTCTTCGCCGAAGGCATGAAATTGCTCAGGCGAGAGTTCTTGCTGTGGCTGATCAGGCATAGATTGCCGAACGAGTTGAGCGTGTCAGTGTCGAGCTGAACTTGTCCGTCCAATGGATGCTGCGGGTAATAATGCTCCACCGAACTACGGAAGGTGAATTCGTAGGATTTAACCCGCTCGCTTGCTCCGTGCTCAAGCCAAAGCAGATAGTCCAGGAAGTTGAACACCAGGTTGTTTTCGATATTCCCGAACCTCAACCGCGACTCAAACGTTTCTGCTGCAATGCTTTCGCGGCGTGTCTGACAGACACCCTGGTTCGTATAGATCATCGCAAAGTATTCCAAACCTGCCTCTGGGGCTAGAAAGCGGTCAAAGACAAACGCCTTTGCAACCGATTCCATGTGCTGCAGATAGGCCTGAGCCTCAACCTGCTCAGCCTGAAACAGGTGATGCAACGCCGCATTCAGCCAGTGCTTATACACCAGCGTCGGCGTGGAAACATGAAACGCCGACAGTAGCATCAGGATGCGGCGGTTGATGCCTTCGCTGCCTTCTTCTTCGCCGAAGGTATTCACATAACTACCGCGACCCGCTCCGCCAGCCTTGCCGCCGTCATTCCATTTAAAGCGTTTAAGGCTCCAGCCATCCGCGCCTCTGATGAACTCGCGTTTGATCACATGCTGGTCAAACAGATACTTACAGCGCAGCAAACTAAAGGTAAAACGCTTCACAGCTGCAACAGGGTCTGGCTGCTTGAGCACATGGGTTTCAAAGGTATCGAGCAGGCGTTTGTCATCCAGAGGGATGTCCGCTTGAGTATCGACACGCAGTACGTGCAACAGGAAGTTCGGAAAGTTGATTACCGTGTTGAAGCGCTCTGGCACATCATCACTTGTCTCTTTCGGCTCCTCTCCAACCGGTGCCTTGGCAATGATTTGATCAAGGGTTAACGCAACGCCTTCCCTGGTGGTCGCTTTTTGCGTACGGTGCAGCGCAACCCGAAGTGCATCAAAGTCTGCAAGCTCAAAAGTCCCCCAATCCTTTTCACCAAAGAGGCTGCTGCGCTGATCGGGCGTGAAGCCCATTTGCACATAGCGCTCCATGTTGGCGCAGGCTTCCCAAACGGCATGCAGACAGTTCTGGCTCTGCTCGCAGCCTTGCAACTGCTCCATCATCCGCGCCTTGAGTACCTCGTGCTTCTCCAGTTGCTCACCGCGATTATTCATGATCTCGAAGTAATGATTCAGGTCCGTATCCGTCGGCACGTTCACCCGCATGATTTGCACGTAGCCAAACAAGTAATCGGCGAATTGCTGTTCCGAAACCTTGTTCTCTTTCAGCTTTTGCGGCAGGACTTTCTGGATGAGCCGGTAACCATTGAGGATGCCGGTATTGATCTGTTTTTCAGCCAACACCTCGGCAGGGTCGTCATTGAACTTCCCCTCGAAGATGGCCGCAAAGGTCGCGCGCGAATGCTCACGGCTATCGAAGTGGATACTCAGGTTCGAATACCAGGCGAGATCGACCAACTGGGTGTTTTTCAGATACGACGTAAGCAACGACAGGGTCGTCAGCCGTTGTTGGCCGTCAATGGTTTCAAACACTGGCGTTTTGGTATCTGGGCGCTCATACACCACCAAGGTGCCAATGTAGTAATTGCGCGCTTTATTGCCATTCTCCGGCAGGTAGTCGATCACGTCCTGAATCAGCTGCGTGATTTCGCCCTCCTCCCAGGCGTAATTACGCTGATACATCGGGATGACGTACTCATCCCGACCGCTGAGTAGCGCCTTGATGGAGAGCTGACTGATTTCACTACTCATAATATTTCATCGCCTTGAACAGAGCTTCGATCTCATCGGTTCTGGTTGACTTCTGGCCGCTCAATACCGGCAGGCTGCAATTTATAAAGTCAGCAGGACGTGTGGCTTCCTTGATCAACCGGAACAGGTTGTTCTCCAGTACGTGGTTATCCATGCTGGCCAGCTGCACCACCTGCATCTTCAGGCGCAGGCTGTAGGCCCAGATGAAAATCTTCTCGATGGCGCGGGAGATATCCGCGTGGCCAAACTTGTCGATGTAGTAAATCAACAGGCAATCGAACATCGCCCGCACATAACAATCGCCCGTGCGGGTTCTTGCCGGGTAGCTATTGAGGGTATCCATGATGGTTTTCGCATAGCCATCGAGCCCTTCTGCCCCCACTAGTTCATGCCCGTTCCAGGATTCGGCGCTGATCCGCGCCACTTTGCTCTGATAGTGGCTGATCAGCTCAAAAAAGCGCCGGCCATTGATGATGATCTGATCCAGATGGAAGGGAAAAACAAGCTCGCGAGAGTCGATCTTGCGCTCGTACTGTCCGTTGTAGTTATCGACAAAATGGTGGGCGATGCGCAGCTGCTCCACATAGGGGTAGCTCGCCACCGTGTCGATGTTCACGCCCTTGAACAAGTCGCTGTCATCCTTGCTGAAGTAACGCGCAGAAACCCCTTTCGACCAGTTGCGGATGCGATACAAGTATTGGGAGAACAGCGTGGCCAACTCCTTGGTATCACTGCTTTCCCAGCGAGCCACCGTGGACGCCTTCAACTGCTCGTCACGCGGGCTGAACTCACGCAGATGGTAAGCTTTGAGCAAGTCATGAGGTTCCAGGTCCCGGCCCCGTGCATTCTGCGAATCGAAGAACTGAAAGGCTTCCGATACATCGTTAAGCGCCACGGCGACGACCTGGCACTTGTTCAGGAAGAAATCGATATGCGCCTCGGTAAAGTCCGCACGGGAAACGATGCGGGCCACCTCAAGGTAATTGCTGTGGATGTTCTTCTGCGAGATCTCGCTGCTAAAACTGGGTTTCACCATCGCTTGCTCAAGCTTGAGCAAGCGCTCCTGCAGGTCTTTGCGTTCGAGCTTTTTTTCTGTGTTCCGCTGGATCAGCGCACGGGCCGCCAGCAGCAGGCTGATAGTGCGCTGCTGGCCATCGACGATGTTTTTTGTCTCACCGTCCTGGTGAAACACGATGGTGCCCAAGCGGTAGGCCGACTTGTCCTTATGGATGGCGATATCTGAGAACAGTTGGTTGATGTTCTTACCGGTCCACTTGTATGGGCGCTGGTATTGGGGAATATCCAGCGCAGAATCCGTGAGCAGTTCGTAAACGCTGATGATCTTGCTGGATAGCTCAGTAGCCTGCTGCGCTTGAGTCGCTTCCATGCTCAGGTTGGTCATAGCAATCGGGTCCTGCCCGTGAGCAGTTCCTGCATCATGCCTTGCTTGAGAGCGCGGGTTTTGGTCAGGCGTTGTTCCAAAGCTGCCAGTTCTGCGTCCATGTCGGACAGTACGGTGGCGATGGCAGTTTGTTCGGTGACGTGTGGCGTTTTAATTTCAATGTTCTCAATAGTCTTGGCGTTGAGACTTGGCACGCCAGAAGCTTCGTTGTAACTACGCCAGCGAATCATTACGAACTTATAGAACACAAACTTGGCGTCAGCTTCGCTTGAGATTTCGGTGTAGAACAACGTGTCCACGGTCCAGAATGGCGAATCTACATACTGCGGGGAGTCAATCGTTCCTTTTCTGCCAATCAGGACGGAAGGCTTATCGTAGATAAAGGAATTTGTTCTTCCGATTTCCCCACCTGAGGCGAGTATAGGAAACTTCCCATCTGGAGCGGTAACGCCGTGCTGACTCTTGCCATGTCTTACTGTCAAAATATCTCCTAACCGCTTCATCTCCCACCCGCCGTCGAAGCCGGGAAGGCGGGTTTGGCCGGTGAGAAGTTGTTGCATGGAGGCCTGTTTGAGGTTGCGTTTCTTGGCAATAAGCCGCTCCAGCGCACCCAAAAGTGCATCCATATCGCTTAGAGCCGTCGCGATGGCGCGTTGTTCGTCGCGGTTTGGTGGAACAGCGATCTGCATCAAGTTCACGATTGTGATGTAGATGTGCTTGATCGTCGAGCCACCAGCGTCCTCAATCATCCGCTTTTGGTAACGAGGACTTTCCAGAAGAAGCTTCAAAAAAATTGGTTCAACTTTTTCATTAGGCCGAATCACTGCCACAGATTGGTTGATGCAAACCTGCTCGTCACCAACCAAAGCCAAGCGGCCAAGTGAACCGTCCTTGGTCAGCAGGATGTCATTTTTCTTGGGTTTGCTTTTTGGTGACAGAAGTGTGCGATAAGCCACTTCTGTTGTCTTCCTTGCGGTTTCGAGTTGAATGCGCCCATCGTTGATGTCCGCCGCAGTAATCATGTAGATGCCGTGGCTCACGGTCGGCATGGGGTTGGTGAATCCATAAGAAATAAAGGAAAAGAATTCCTCCAAACTTCCGCACTCCCACTCCGCTGGAATGACCCCCACTTCAGTCTGCTTGTACCCGCGCTTCACAGCCATACCGCCCCCATCTTTTTCAGATGTTCTTCCACACGACTGGCAAGCATGGCCACTTCATCAGTGAGCTGTGGCAGCGGTGTGGCGTAGCGCTCGCTCAGCTCGCGGATGCGTCCGGTCAGAGTCTGAGAGACTCGGTCGAGTTCGCCCTGTACCGCAGCGGCTAAGGTGGCGACCCACTTATCATCCACCACCAGGCTTTTGATCTCGTCCTCGCCAAGCAGGGGGTATTTCGCGTGGATCTTGTCCTCGAGGCCTTCCTCTGCCTTTTTAAGATCGGCCTTGAGGGTACTTTGCTGATCAATCAAGGCATCGTATTCGGCCAATACCTTGAACTCATCCTCATAATCCGGATCCAGGCCAATCTCGCGTTGACGTGCCTTGATCGCTTTGGCGGTGACCTTCTGCTTGTCCCCCTCACCTTCAATGACCTCACTCAGCGAGCCATCCTCACCGCTGTGCTCTTCGAGCATTTCACTCATGCTCTGCTCAACGCTGGCCAACTGGGCTTCAAGGTCTTCAATAACGCTACGCTCGACCATGAAAAAGCGGGCAATAAGAATCTCGACCGGAATCAGGTCGGACTTGAAGCGGCGCTTGCCTTGGCAGTAGTCATGCTTCTCAGCCCAACCCAGCTTGTTGTTTTTATCCTTTACCTTGAGGATTTCACGCGCTTTAGCTGCAGCTTTCCAGCCGTCGGCGCTGATCAGGTAGCAATCGTCCTGCAGGGTCCCGGCCCAGTAGTCCATCAGGTGCTGATAGATGTCGTAATGGTCAAGCAAAGGCGCCTTGGCGAAGGCACTGAGCAGGTCTTCGGACAGTGTGGCAATCAGCTCTTTAGGGTGGCTGTTGACGGCAAAGCCTTTCAACTGAGGGACGCTGTCCGCCAGCCATTGATTGAACAGCTTATCGACGCCGGCTTTGAAGGCGTTGAACTGTGGGTGGCCGAAAATGACCGGCTTCACCTCAGGGCTGACCAGCTCAAAGTAACCAGCATGGCTGGCCGGCTTGAACAACGCCGCACGCAGGGCTGGCATCACCTGCCAGTAGCTGTCGAACGCATCGATATCACGCTCGGGAATGCCACCGCGCAAATGGCCGTCGATGTCCTGAATATCCTCAGGCTCGGTGCTGTCGATATAGCGCGGCAGGTTGAGGTTGAAGTCGTTCTTCGGATCGCTGATTTCGTCGAAGGTCACCATGCGCGCGTAGCGTGGGTCGCTCTCATCCAGCCGAACGAAGGTATCGACGATCTTGTGCACATCCTGATCGCGCAGGCGATTCTTCGGGCCATCCTTGATAAAGCCCTTGGCCGCATCGATCATGAAAATGCCCTTGCGCGCACTGGCGTTTTCCTTGTCCAGTACCAGGATGCAAGCGGGAATACCCGTGCCGAAAAACAGGTTGGCCGGCAGGCCGATAATGGCTTTGAGGTAGCCGGAACGCACCAGTTGCTCACGGATCACTGCCTCGGCATTGCCGCGAAACAGCACGCCGTGGGGCAGAATGCACGCACCTTTACCGGTACTTTTCAGCGAACGGATGATGTGCAGCAAAAAGGCATAGTCGCCCTGTTTTGCCGGCGGCTCGCCCCAGGTAAAGCGCTGATAAGGGTCATTGGCTGGCGTCAACCCGACGCTCCAGCTTTTGACAGAAAACGGCGGATTGGCCACTACGTAATCATAGGTACGCAGCTGCTCACCGTCCTTGAACTTGGGCGTGGACAGCGTGTTGCCCTGCAGAATGTTGGCGGTCGGGAAGTCGTGCAGGATCATGTTCATGCGGGCGAGACCGGCGGTGGTTACGTCCATCTCCTGCCCTTCCAGGGTGATGTGCGTTCCTGCCTGGTCCGCCACTTTCAGCAACAGCGAACCTGAACCGCAAGTCGGGTCGTAGACACTCGTTTTGGCCACGGCATTGTTCGGACTGATGCCGATGACTTGGGCGATGACGCGGCTGACCTCGGACGGGGTATAGAACTGCCCCTTGCTCTTGCCGCTTTCGCTGGCGAAATGACGCATCAGGTATTCGTAGGCGTCGCCGAGAATGTCATCGTTCTCAGCTCGATTTTTCGAGAAATCCAACTCAGGCTTCTCGAATATTGCCACCAGATTGGTAAGGCGCTGCACCATGGCATCGCCTTCGCCAAGCTTGTTTGGGTCGTTGAAGTCGGGGAAGTCACTGCGCGCAAGCCGGGCGTTGGCGTCGATCAGCGGTTGAATGATCTGCGTGTTGATCTTGTCGCCGATGTCGGCCTTACCCTTGAGGGCGATCATGTCTTTGAAGCTGGCTCCCGCCGGGATGTTGACCGGCGGCGCGAAGTCATCCGAATTGCCGTACTTGTCGGAGATGTACTTGATGAACAGCATGAACAGGACGTAGTCCTTGTACTGGCTGGCATCCATCCCACCGCGCAGCTCGTCACACGAGGCCCAGAGGGAAGAGTAAAGATCGGATTTCTTGATAGCCATTGGCAATCCTGACTGGAGTAAAGAGTAAGTGCGCAGGCGTCCCCTGTTACGCGCTCGGGAAATGCCCATGGTGCCAACGTTAGACGGGGGTCGACAGATATTTGTAGCGAAGCGGAACTTTACCTGCGGTTAATGGGTGAACCTTATCTACTTCGGTTTCGTCGGGCCAGCATTTCGCCCTTATTTCTAGTCTTCATCCGCTAACACAAGTCGATCACCCGGGAAGTCGCAGAAAGTGGGCGGCGGGCTTGGATGCCGCGAACAGTAAGCCGCCGAGCTTTCCGCGCCAATACTGGACGTGTGCACAGGTAAGCAATCCGCTCACATACCGATGGCACTATGCCACCAGGTAAGCACCACTTCGCTGGTTTCTGATCATTTGCAAAGCGGAGAATGAATTTACCTGTACCCATAATTGACATATCGCCCAGCACTCATTTTCCTCAGGCGGGCTCAGCGTGCTTTCAGCAACCCCTCAAAATCCGAAGCCTGAATCTCCGAAGCACCACTCAACATGTCCCGCGCCAACGCCCGTCGCTTACTCAGCAACTCATCCAGCGTTGCCTCAAACGTCGGCATCGCGGCATCGCGAACCGTCGGGTAGTACACGTACACATCCTTCTGTTGCCCAATCCGATAGGCCCGATCCGTCGCTTGATCTTCCTTGGCCGGGTTCCAGCAACGGGTGAAGTGAATGACGTGGTTGGCCGCCTGCACGTTCACCCCAAACCCGACCGCAATAGTGGACAGGATAATGACGGCGAAGCCCGGCAGCTCCTGGAATTGGTCGATCAGCTTCTGTCGGCTATTGGCGCTCTGGCTGCTGGTACTGGTATCGCCGTTGATAACGGTTGCCCGAAAGCCGAAATGCTCCTGGATCGAGTGCTGCAACTCCCGCTGGATATCACGCAACTCGGTAAAGACGATGACCTTGTCACCGTTTCCAGCGCTTTTGATCGACTCAAGCATCTGCATCAACCACTGCAGCTTCGGCGAGTTGTCACGCAATCGCTTGTCTGGCTGGACGCTATACGGGTGGGCGCAAATCAGCTTGAGCTTGTGCAGTAACCCAAGCATGCCGGAGGTCTTTTGATCGAGCTCTTCTTCGATCTGCTGCTTCTGGCTGTACGCGGATATTTCCGACAGGTACAGATTGCGCTGCAAGGCATGCATGCTAAGTGAACGACATGCCATGTCTTCGATTTTGGCAGGCAGGTCTTTGGCAATGTCTTGCTTGGTTCGGCGCAAAGTCTGCGGTTCGATAAGACCTCGGAGGCGCTCCAGTGCAACCGTATCGCGCTCCAATTCGGCTTCGATAGGGCGCTGATACTCGCGACCGAACTGGTTCAGACCGCCCAGAAAACCTGGCTGAATGAAATCGAACAGACACCAGAGATCGATCAGCGTGTTCTCGACGGGCGTACCGGTACACGCCACTCGAAATCTAGCCGGAATGGCTTTGATCGCCTGAGTCACCAGTGCAGCTGGGTTCTTCAGCTTCTGAGCTTCGTCACACACAACGATGGACCATTGCTGGCGCGCCAGGGAAAACTCCTGATCACGCAGTGTCTCGTAAGTCGTCAGGACGATTCGGGCATCGCCCATCCAACCTGGGCGCAGCAGGTTCTTGATGCCTTTTGCTTTCAAGTCCGCAGGGATTTCTTCCTTCTTGAACTTCACTGCACTCAAGGCTGAGCCATACAGTTTCAGCACTGGCAGTGCGTCAGCGAAGAAGAACTGGTGAAGCTCACGCTCCCAGTTATCAAGCAACGAAACCGGGGCAACGATCAGTGTCGGCTTGTCCTGTGGATACTTTTCCAGGTACCAGACCAGGAAGGTGAGCAACTGGATCGTTTTTCCAAGCCCCATGTCATCAGCGAGCAAGCAACCTGATACGTCCACGGGGGACAAGCGGAACAAATGCTGCAACCACGCGACGCCTTGAAGCTGGTGCTCACGCAATACGACCTCAGGCTTGAGCAAGCCGGGCAACTCCGGCGTCGCGTCCAAAGCGGCGCGCAAGGCTGCCTGGCGAATCTGAACGTAGGTCGGCTCGTCAATGTTGTGGCCGATTTGCAGTACGGCGCGGCCAACCTTCTCCTGCTGCTGGACCAGGCTGGTCTCGACAGGGGCGATCTTCTTCGACCAGGCATCAAACAGTTGCTCGGCCGCGGCAATCGACAGCGGTGTTTCGGACTCTGGCAAACAGACTGTTTCATCACCGGCAGCGCGAGCTTCGTCCAGCCGCTGCTCAAACGCTTCAAATTGAGCACGGTCGGAAGGATCCCAGCGCCCAAGAATTTCTGCATCAATGCCCAGCGCCGCCACATCCTTCGGCAGCCAGTTCTCGGTCGCCTCTTTGACCAGGAATGGCGAAGTAATTTTTTCCGCTTCCCCGATGCCCGTCACTCGGTCGCCGTATAGCGACAGGTCCAGGACGGAGTCGAACTCGATACCCGCCGCTTCGTTTTGCCAACGCTTAAGCAGGTCGTTGATACCCGTCAGCTGGCGTAAATCAAAATCGCTAAGCTCCAGCTCATAGCCCTGCCAGAAACCGGCCGGCATGCCAGCGGCCAATTTCAGCTGCAACTCATGCACGAACGGCGCGAGTTCATAAGCCGCTTTGAATTCAACTTCGATGGGCGGCTGCGGGGTTGGCGAGATGGGTTCGAGCGTCAGGTTTACCTGCTCAATGTGCTGCCCCGCAGCATCCAGTTTGGGCTCCAGATGAAAGCGGTGAAAGAAAATCCCGGCCTCGGCCAGTTCGTCTTCATAGCTCTGCACATCCAGCACTTGTGCGGCACTATCGCCGAGTGCGCTGTAAGGGTTGCGGACGAAGGAAAGAGCATCATCCCCAGCGACCCGACGCCCGGGCAACGAGCGCACATAGTCCAGTACAGATTTGACTTCAGGCTCAATCAGGACGTGGGTCAACGATCCATCATCACCGGTCACCCGATATCGGTCCTGAACCTGATTGGCACCGTCGAAACTCTCAAGCCAGTTTGCTGGCTGACCTTCGAAGCTAGGTTGCAGCTCGATAACCGGGGTATCACCTACGGTCGATTTCCGCGGATTGAGCCGCAGGCTTTCAGGTTTAACAACGACGGTCTTATCCAAGAAGCCATCCATACCGGCACCCGCCTTGCGCGCCAGCTTTCTGATGCTGGCCCAGCCGATCTGGTTGGTTACTTCACCTGGCTCATTTTGTTGTGCCAGATAAAGTTGTCGTACCGCACAGGTCAGTTTCCAGGACACCTCAGGCAGAATTTCCGTGTTTCCGTGATAATGAACGATGGCCCCCGTACGCTGCACTTGCACATTGGCATTGGACTGCGGGTCACGCCAGCCACTGATGGAGACTTTGAAATCGTCGGAGGCAAGGCTGCCTTGGCTGCTCAATTGAGGGATGAGGGCTGTCTGTGGCGGCAACCCCAATAGAGGCAAACTTGTTACGTGCTCTGGCTCATCCAGCAGCCGGTACAGCTCATCCCACGTCAGCAGCCAGCGATCGCTGAGTTGGGAGACGAACTCCTCTTCTTCCAACTGGTCCAGATAACTTGCCAGCGGCCATGACTCCTTATTCTCCGCCAAGCTCAGGGGATAACAAATGCCCTGCTCCTCAACGGAAAAAACCGGCTCAGTATTTTCTGCTGCCGGGTTCGATTGCAGGCCAATGCCTTTGAGGAATCGCTTGAGCATTACTGTCTCCAGAACCGGAGTGGCTGGTTATTGACGGGCCTGAAGCCCAGGCGCTGAAGCGCAGTTACGGCGGCCGGGTCATGGTCATCAAGCTGGACCTGATATGCACCGCCGCGCTCGCGCTGATCATAGACCTTGTGTTTGACCGACCTCAGAGCGTCACGGACCTGATCTTCAAAAGGCAACGGCTTGGCTGAACCTGCCGCTGCGGCCTGAGTTTGAACGCGAATGCCCAATTTTCCGAGCTTGTCATCGAACTTGCTTAGCCAACCCTCGATGCGGTCTGGGCGGCCAGGCGCAGGTGAATGAATCATCCACTCTATCGTTCGATGGCGCTGCTTGAGTTCTTTGGCGAGTTCAAGCTGGAATTGGTCTGGGTTAAACGGCGAGTCGTCCGCTTTGTACACAAAGCAGGCATTACCCGTTCCAGAAAACTCCACGAAAAAGTAGTCCCCAATCTGCATGACAACGGCATTGTTGTGCCCAGGACCACCGACCAGCTTGCTCAAGCGCCCCTTGTTCTTCTCACGGAAATGGACAAAGTCCTGCCCGCGGTCATTCCAGGCGTCCGAGCCCATGACGATCCGGGTGTAGCTCATTTGGTTGGCAAATCTTAGCCAGTAATACAATCGCGACTGATCAACCTCGGAGTCTCCCTTCAACAAGTTGAAGAAGTGCTCCAGATCTTCCTTCGCGAACCATGCCACGACCATCGCACAGACGTCTTTATCGACATACTGCAGCCAGCTGTTTTGTCTGGAGCGGATCTGTGGGCTGCCCCAATTGTCGAGCGCGAGTTGTTTGAGCAGCGACGACGGCTTCTCTCGATAAGCTGCCAAGTGGTAACGCGACAGGCATGCACTCAGGATGTCGTTCATGTACCGCGGGTGCTGTCGGCCGATGTCGATCAGGTCGGCCAAGCGCAGAGAGAACTCAGCGTCATCCAGCATGAAAATGCGAGAAATCAGTACGGTAAAGATCCTTCGCCACAGCCAACTGCTGTCAGGGATCTGCGCAATCGTCTGCAATGCCGAAAGGTCGCTGATTTCACCCTTGAACATCTGGTCACCCAGCGTGGCACCTGCCTGCTCGGAAAAAAGCTCCTGATGTTGCTGAACGATCTGCACCCATTCCTTCACACGCTTCTGCTGGTCCCTGACGCATTCAAAACCGAGCTGAACGTCTTCACGCAATAGGCACCAATTAGCGTTCTGCGCGGGCGTAACGGCGTCATAGCCAAAGTAGCTGAAGCACAGCGCCAACCAATCCCGGCGGCTCAGCCTTCGCTTTTCGATACGCTGATGCACTTCTTCGTGCACCCGGGCGTAAAGCTGGTCATCGTCCAATATTGGCCCGACTCGCTCACTCTTGTCTGAAAGGCCGGCGAACACCAAGCGCCATTCCGAGGCGTTGAGTGGCAGCACATTGCGAAACTTGCTTATCGCAGCACGGCGCTTTTCTTCGGGTGGCGGCAAGGCCTTTTCAGCGCGCTCGAATCGCTCGTAAAGATCGACCCCCGCAGCAGCCAGACGGGGGAAACGCTCCAATGGTTCTGGGGCCTGCGCCGTGCGATGAGCTGAAAGGCTTTGGCTAATGGCGGCGGAAAGCCTCACGATTGAGCTGGTCATCGATTCATCGCCAACTGACATTTTTCCACATCAGTGTTAGTGAACACCGGCACATCAGGCTTGAGATTGCCCTCCTTCTCCTTCAAGCCAAAGAACTGCATTCGCAACTCCACTCGCCGGCTTTCTTCCTTGGTGCCCTTTGCGTTGTTGAACGACACGCCGCCCGCCAGAAACATCGATCTGATCTGCTGTTGGTGCTCAGGCGACAATCCGACCTGGAGCGGACTGCGACTATCGAGCAGGCTGCACATCACCCACTCCGAACGCTGCAGCGACAGGTGCAAGTTATAAAGGTAGGAGCCGTCGGTGTCGGTCGAGCCCTCGATCACAACCTGTTTGAACCACTTGCGTCCCTCTTCACTGTTGGCCGCGTCCAGAATCATCGGCACGACCTCCTGAAGTGCCGATTGACCATCGTTGCTCAGTGCGTACTGGTTATGCCCAAAACGGCCAGCATCGCCGAAGCTGATCCGGTTGTCCTTGCAGTCCACGACGATGGTCTTGCTGGCAGTCTTCGCCTTGAGACTCAGGTGCTCGCAAATCTGACTGATGTCCTTGCTACGCTGCTTCTCCCCCTGCTCCGCCTGGTTGATACGCTGCGTCACTGAGCTCAAAGCCGCCACCATGACCACGAGAAACAGAATCATCATTGCGGTCATCAAATCAGCGAAGGAAATCCAGAAAGGCTTCTCTCCCTCGTCCTTGGAACGGACAGCCGAAGGCATTTGCTTACCAAACATCGACTAGCCTCCGTTACCGCCTGATGCGTTCCATGATGTCGCTGAAGTCTTCGAGACTTTCCTTGACCCCTTCCACACCGCCAGCGAGGCTCTTGACTGCTCTATCGAGCTCGGTGTCGAGGCTACCCAGGGTTTGTCTCAACGCCCGGTCCATGCCTTCACCGAATTCCTTGAAGCCGTTACCCAGCACACCACTGATATTTTCGAGGTATTCATACACTTCGCGGTTAAGCGCCTGCATCCGCTCGCTCTGAACCTTCAGGTCCTGGAGATATTGGCTGCGACCGCTGGCCTCCCCTTGAGCACTGGCAACTACCCCTTCGATGACAGCGAGCGTTTTCGCTACCGCTTCACGATTGTTCCGGTAGTCCGCGACAACGGTGTTCAGCTCACGCGATGCTTGTGCAAGCTCAGCACCTGCGCCCTGGACTGCGCCCATCAGACCAGCAGTCGACTCACTGGCTCGCGCCACGCTTTGTCCTGCGGTTTCAAACCGCTCAGCCGCCGCCCGCATCTTGTCAGCGCCTAGCTGCATACTGTGCAAGTGCTGCTCTGTCTGGGCACTCAATGCATTGACAGTGTCCTGGGCAGATTTCTGTTGCTCGGAAACTGTTTGCAGCAATGCCTTGACCTGCTCATCGAGGCCGCCCACCAGGTCGCGGGTACCTTGGTGAAGATCAGCCTGGGCGGCACGGGTGGATTGATCCATCTGCTGCTGACCATGCTCCAGTTGCTTGAAGACGGCCGAGAGCTGCTCACCCAGCACTTCCACGGAGCCTGCAATCTTGGCCATGGTTTCCTGTTGGCCTTGGCCGATGCTCTGCTTGATCGACTCGACAAAAGCCTGGAGATTTTCAGCCATTGCCTGTTGGCGAGCCTCACTTTGAGCGAACAGCTTCTCCAATTGCTCGGCCATTCGAGCGCCGGCCCCCTCCCCTTCGTTGCCGATGCGGGCAACCGAAGCCTGAAGATTGGCGAGCATCTCATTCATCCCCGCTTGCATGGCGTTTTGTCCTGCCTGCATATCGGCCAGTAGCTGGGCAATCATGGCCGAACTACTTTGATTCGAGGACTCGCTAGCCGAACGCATATCCTGAATCAGCGTCGAGAAACCCTGCTGCATCGACTGCATGGCAGCAACTGACTGGCCCATCAACTCGTGTAGGCCATTGAACTGTTGGCCGAACGTACCTTCCAGCTTGCTCATGAAAGCAACCAGAACATCCTGAAGCAGGTTCTGTACCTGCCCGGACTGATCGCCACTGGCGGCCTGCACTGCACCCGCGATGGCTTCAAGCGGCGACTTGAGGCTGTTCTCGATCGCACCGCTCACCTGGTCGGCCAACAGTTGCCCAGAGTCACGGTACGTCGTTGACAAGGTATCTGCCAATTTGAGGCTTTCACGGACCTGGGTATCAACGAGGTTCTGTAACATTTCCCGCAGATCAGTAACCAGGCTGTCCTTCAGCTGACGGGTTTGCACCGAGCTTTCAGCACTGGAGCGCACCAGCTCAGCCAGGTATTCCTCACCGACTCCGCTGTCAAAAAGCCCGTCGATTGTTTCGTTGAATGCCTCAAGCAGCTTGTAGCAGCGCCCCAGCCGCCACTTTTCAGTGAGCGTGACGGCGATGGAGGCCATGATCGAAATGAAGGAGCCTATGAAAGCGAACAGCACGTCTTTCAACAGTTTGTCGACGCTGGCGTTAACCTGCTCAGGTGTGCTCGGATCAAAGTGCTGAAGACCTAGCATCAAACCGAAGAAGGTTCCGACAATACCGATACCAGTCAAGATACCAGGCAGGTGCTTATAGAATTCGGTCCCCAGCGGGGTATCAATCACACTTTGCGGCGAGAAGAAGTGTGCAGCTCCGGCGGTGGCTCGCGATCGGACAAGGACCTGTTCGCCCTCCTTGAGCTCGAACTGATCGTGCAGCGTTTCAGCATACTCGCGCCAGGAATGATCCAGTCTGCCGCCACTGAACAGACGTTCAAGTTCAGCGCGCCGAAGAGGTGGAGCGAGAGTTTTCACGCTCTGCAAGCTAACAGTCAAACGTTTCAGCTGGGCACTAAGCTTGAATGACCTACAGAAGTAACGGACAAAATACCAAGCGCAAAGAATGAAAACGAGACCTACAACCATTTTGGGTGCGATCAGCTGCTCAGAGCTTGCTGCACCCCATAGGTGCAACAACGTCGAAAAATCCATACTTTCCGCCTTCAATTAAGCATTCTTGATGTTCAGCATGACCGCATTACAGGCGATGATGCGTCAAAGACCAATCCAGTTGGATCAATGACAGCACCTTGCCAAGCGCGCGCTTCGGGGGCGCCACAAACTCGGAGTGGGCGGGCGCACCACGTGCACCCTAGAACCTTCCGTGGACAAATGCTGGAGAATCATGTCCTTATGCCAGCACCTTAGCTTGAGCCATAACTGTCGTAAAGCTGAAAGCTCAACCCCTAGATTCGGCGTCCTGAAGCGAAGCGATTTTCCACATCTACCCGCTTGGCCTGAGAGCAGCCCTCTAGGTGCATCTCATCGTGGTGAAAAACCTCAGGCAAGTTGCAGTGCAGGCTGATGACGGGCTATGCCTTCAGTTCGATGCGCCGCGTCGGTGTCGAGCCGGGCCGACGATCGGAGCAGGAGCTCGCGCAGGTCAGTCGAAGCAGGCTGACGCTTCGACCAGGTCGGCCGCGATTTGGGCGCAGGTCGACTTACAGTCATCACTGTTGTTTGTTGGCAGGGTAGGAATAGGTGTCACAGTATTCCAGTTGGTATTCCAGGCTAAAAATGCAAACCGGCATTAAGCCGAGGAACACGAAGAGCACGAAGAGCACGGGGTCGAACACCGCCACCTTGATGTCCAGTTCGACCAAGGCGGCCAGACCGTCAATAGACTTTCGGAAGTCGACAGGCCTGGGGTAAAGGTAGACTTTTTCGACTTTGGCGTCGGGACGCCTCATGACGTGCGGGCTCCAGAAAGAAATCGGGAGCACAGCATCGGGGATCAGTTAAGCGCTTCGAATGTGTGGTTCATGGAGCGCTTACGTCCCAGCGAACGATTTGAGCGATTTGAGCGATTTGAGCGATTTGAGCGATTTGAGCGCATTGTTATACGGGAATATGAGGTTTGGAAAAGAGTGCAACTGCTTTGCTAAAAGCGCGCAAAAACGGCACTGACCCGTTAACTTTTTCTCTTGCTTCCTTGTAGCTAATAAGAGCTTCTTGGAAACTATTTTTTTGCTCCGACATGGCCAGACTGAAGAACATCGTGCCTGTAGTGGTTGCGCGAGGTATATCTTGGGGTATTTTTTCGTTCCGCCTTTGCACCGTATCCATTACGACTTGCTGCATTTCGTTTGATAGGTTTAATTTGATCAAGGCGGTGATTGTGGATATTTCTTTATATATTAGACCGCCAAGGCTTGCTACTTCATCAGGCGTTGGGATGTAGCCTTGATGTATGACTTTATTTCTGAGTTCTGGAATTTTTTTGTTGAGTGTATAGTGAGTCCCGAACGTAAGCAGGTGGAGGAATAAAAAACCACCAACTTGGCGCTCTGATTGCTTTGAGACCTGCTTGAATGTTTCGTTCAGTGCCTCTTTGGAAGTATTATTTTTCTTACAATATACATTTATCGCGAACTCAAAAAAGCGCTCGTATGCTGACGAAAGACTGGAGGCAGCTTCGAGCGTATAGCCTTCAATTAGAGCGTTCGCTGCCGACTCAAGTAAAACTTCAAATTTCTGACTTTGAAGCAAAATTGCTGATTTGTGACCTTTAGAACACTCTATATATGCTAGAGCCTCTTCGTAATAGTCAGCAATTATTGGTTCGAAAGATGGACACCCCAGTTCTTTTTGGCATTCCATGCACATCGTTAATATTTTCACGGAGCTGGTTTCCTCGGAGCATAAAACTATAAATAAACACAAGGTGATGCATAACTCCCCGAACGGGCGTTGTGTAGAACATTCCTTGTTCCTTTTGCTATCCGTGTCTAGGCTGAGGTTTTCAGCGTACCGATGAGCGTATAAGGGAGATATACACCATGGATAGACAGCCTCGTTTGCTCAACCACACGTGGGTGCAAATTCGCCTGCGACACTACTCGATCCTCACGTAGCGTGTCTATTGCAGGTGGGTTACGTCGTGCGGCAGGAATGGGTTCGCTGAGGTCGAGGCAGCTCATGCGAATTTCTCAGTGTGTGACTGCGTCTTCACCAGTACTCAGCACTAGGCACCAACTGCTCTGATCCTGACCGTCAGCTTTTGGTGGCACAGTCTCTGAGACTCAAAGCCTCAGAGTGAACTGTCACCGTCACAGTCTTAGATGAGTCCGCGCCTCGTGAAATCGGGATTTCGGTATTCCAATTGGTATTCCAGAACCACCTTTAAAACAGAGGTTTTTCAACCAAAATAGTCACTTAGCCAATCATTTCAGATTACCCCGGCCACCAAATACGCAAAACAGAAAAGGCACTTAGCGAACCTCGCAAGTGCCTTTTTTGTGCACGCTGGGTTGTTTTGGCTGGGTAATGCCGACTTTAGCCTCACCAGCCCATGCCGCATCTGGGGTTATCCGACTTCATACCTACTTGGCTGAGCCGGCCACCAGTGTTGCAAGTCACTCCCCTGCGAAATAATCGCTGTCCAGCTGCTTCACTTCATACACCCGCTTAATACTCACACCCAGGTTGTTCTCCACCATCAGTCGTGCCAGCTCAACACCGTCGATCAGCACCACTTTGATGTCCAGCCCCAGCGCTGCGGTACGGGCACCATCGGAGAACTCCGACGTGGTGATAAACACGCCTTTGCGGGCACGCTGGCGTGTCAAAGCACCGATAAACTTGTCGATTTCCGGGCGGTGCACTGTGTTGGTCCAGCGCTTGGCCTGCAGATAGATTACGTCGAGGCCGAGTTTGTCTTCTTTGATAATCCCATCGACCCCATCATCATTGGTCGCCTGGGTCGCCTTGCCGGCTTCCTTGCGCGAGCCGCCGTAGCCCATAGCGATCATAAGATCGACCACCAACTGTTCAAAGAAACTGGGTGTAGCTGCCCGGACTTGCACTAACAGCTCGTCTGCGAGTGACTGCACCAATGCTTGATGCGCCTCTACCAACCGCTCGTCGGGCGTGGTTTCGGCAATATCAACATCCAGCAAGGCAGGTGCGTCAGGCTCTTGCGGTTTGGCGGTATGGAAGTCCGCGAACTCGGGGAACTGCTTCAACCAGCCCACCGTGATGCGCTCCGGGCCATTGGCCAAGGTATCAAGCCCGCGCGCAGTGATCTGCACCATGCCCTTGGCGGGAATGCACAGCAGCCCGGCCTTATTCAGGTAGGTACGCGCCCAGCCAACACGGTTGTTGATCACCGTCTGATGGCCGGAGGGCAGGCGCTCCTTACGCTCGTCCTCGGTCAGCTGGAACTGATCGGACACCCCCTCGCGCAACTCATTGAGCGGCAGCGGCGCACCGTTCTGTACATTGGCCAGCACAGGCCGCATCACGCTTTGAAAATCCGGAATTGCCACTGTTACTCCCTAATCTCCCCGGCCGCTTTAGGCGCCGCTCACGAGGCTCTCATCGTGGGCAGCAGCGGTCTTGAGAATCTTCAAAATCACCAGCGCAAACGCCCGGCTCTTGGTTTCGTTATCCAACACTTCCGACGATAACTTCTCATGGCCGGTCATGAAACTACAGCGGCGACACCTCTTCACGACACCCTTCGGCCAAAGCCACGCAAAAAGGGACATCTGAAAGGGGCCATTCTAAAGCGATGGCGCCGCGGCAACCCGCAGATCTGACGCAGAGCTGACGTTAAGCACTGATGCACATCAGTCAAAGATCCTGTAGGAAATTTCCTCTTTTTTGGTAGGCTTTTGATATCAGTCGAGAGGAAATGAAATGCCCGTCGTCATCGTTGAAAACGACACATCGAAGTGGCAAGACGAAACAGGTGCTGTCTATCACTTCCCCAAGCGATATCAAACCTGGCTCGCTCAGGGAACCGAAGTGATCTACTACAAAGGGCGCATCAAGGACAAAAACTTTGCTTCCGTCCGCCTCAGCGCCGATCCGCATTATTTTGGTATGGCACGCATCGGCAAGGTCTATGCAGACCGGAGGAGTGATAAGGGCGACCTGTTTGCACTGATCGAAAACTTCACGCCGTTTGAAGGTGCTGTTCCCTCAAAAATTGACGGAGCGTACCTGGAGACTATCCCCGCCACCCGCATGAATAACTATTGGCGTGACGGGGTTCGGCCCATTTCCCAATCCGATTACGATGCCATCCTCAACCATGCGAAGCCCCTGCCTTCGCAGGCTGACGCGGTTGTGCCGAATACCGAAGACGATCCATGGACCTTTGAATCGGCTAATGAAGGCAGCAAGACAAGTTACTTTGGAACCCGTTACGAGCGCCGGAAAGATCTGAGGATGAAGGCTATCGCTATCCACGGGCTTAACTGCAAGGCATGTGGGTTTGATTTCGAACAAGCTTATGGCGAGCACGCGAAAGGCTTCATTCACGTTCATCATGTAGTACCGATTTCGGACTTTGGTGGGGAGAAAGCCGTTAATCCTGAGACTGACCTCGTAACGTTGTGCGCCAACTGTCACACAGTGGTCCATCGAAAGCGGGATATGACTCTAAGCGTTGATGAGCTTAAAGGAATGTTGCGCGGGAGATGGGTAGTTGAGCCTTAGTCGTACTCGTTAGCTTAACGATCACCAACTCACGACAAGGCCAACTCCTTACCTTACCATTAGCCCCCTCCGCTACCGCCCCAAAACCGCAAGCAAATCCCTCACCTGACGCCCCTAACGGTGCTACTGGGCAGCTTACCGAACAAATTGCGATAGGCCTGGGTGCCTTTTTGTGTCGACAGGGACGGCGTTTATCTCAGCTCAGACCTTGAAACGCCCCACCAACACTTCCAGCTCATGACCGAGCCGTGCCAGTTCGATGCTTGACGAGGCGGTCTCTTCGCAGGCGCTTGCCGTCTGGTCGGAGATGTCGCGCACGTTGATCACACTGCGGTTGATCTCCTCCGCCACAGCACTTTGCTGTTCCGACGCGGTGGCAATCTGCTGGTTCATCAGTTGGATGGTGGAGACTGTGCGGGTGATGTTCTCCAGCGCGGTGACTGCACGCCGGGTGGATTCCACACTGCTTTCGCTCATCTGCCGGCTGCTGTCCATGCTCACGGCAACCGCTTGGGTACTGCTTTGTACGCCGGCGACCAGGGATTCGATTTCCTCAGTGGATTGCTGGGTGCGCAAAGCCAGGTGGCGGACTTCATCAGCCACGACGGCAAAACCACGCCCGGCCTCACCAGCACGGGCGGCTTCGATCGCTGCGTTCAGGGCCAGCAGGTTGGTCTGCTGGGCCACTGCTTTGATCACGTCCAGCACGCCGCCAATCTTGTCGCTTTGTTCCTTCAGATGGCCCACGGCATCTGCCGAGTGCCCCACTTCCTGGGCAAGGCGCTCGATCTGTTCAATGGCCTCGGCCACGACGCGTTCACCTTCGCTGGCTTGCTGGTCGGCCATGGAGGCCGCTTCAGAGGCTTCTTCGGCGTTGCGTGCTACATCCTGCACGGTCGCGGTCATTTCGTTCATGGCGGTGGCGACATGGTCGGTCTCGGCCTTCTGGCTGTTCACGCCGGCACTGGTTTGCTCGGTCACTGCTGACAGTTCTTCAGCTGCGCTGGTCGCCCGGATCACACTGGTGCGAATGCCATCGATCAACTCACGCAGGCTGACGGTCATCTGGTCGAGCCGGGACTGCAGTTGGCCCAACTCGTCGCGTCGATTGACGTGCACGTCCTGGCTCAGATCGCCATGAGCAATGCGCTCCACCACCTGGAGGGTATGCTGCAACGGGTTGACGATCTGCCGGGTAATGACCCAGGCCGACAGGACACCGAACAGCATAGCCAGTACCGTGACGATACTCAGCGTGGCCTTGGCAGACGCTGCATCGCTGTCACGCTTGGCATTTTGCGACTGGATCAGTTGCTGCGTGGTGTTGATGAGCACATCGCCCAACTGCGCCATGTGTTTGAACAAGGACGCGGTATCCGCGTTGGGCTGGCTCAACGCCTGCAGGATCTGCCGGTACTCATCGACCGACTGGCGCTGCTGGCGGATCAAGTCCAGGTCGGCGGGCGCTTCGAAATGATGTTCGATGTTTTCCAGGTGGGCCGCCAATTTATCCAGAATCTGCTGTAAAGGGCTCAAGCCTTCAGCTTGAAGGTTGCTCCCCATACGCAGACGCTGAATACGCAGGTCTTTGGTGTAGTCGCTGACCAGTGCAATCTTCTCGACCTTCTCGCCACGCTCGGTAAGGGTGTTGAGCGCATACCACCCTGTGATAGCCAGTAACAACGTAAGCCCCAACACCAGGCCAAAACCCCAACCCAATTTGGCGCTGACACGGATGTTGCTGATCCAGCCGAACATAAAGACTCCAGGCAGAAATGCAGGTGCACATTGAAAAAGTAGTGACCTGACTATCGGCCAGAAGCTTTGCTGCTTAACCCCGAGAAAACCATCCAGGGCGGCTATAACCCGCAGGATAGACCGTTCGTCTGAATTTTTTTAAGCGCCACAAGGCATGTCAATCCACGCCTGATGCCTTGCAGGCCACGCTGCCCGGGGCTTTTTACGTGCCACCCGCAACGACTCAAGCAGCGCTTACCCAGCAACCGGAAGGCCAGACAGCCGCTTCGATGCTTTGGTCGAATGTCCGTCGAGGCAAAAATCATGTCACGCTCAATGCCAGGTGATGAAACCTTTCACCAACACCCTGCAGCCCTTGAGGCCAGAAACAACAAAGCCCGCACGAAGCGGGCTTTGTTGTTTGCGTAGGTGTTTACCAGCCGGATGGCAACCAACCCAACGCGCTGGAAATCGCATACAGCATGCTGCACAGGTACAGCACCACCACCATGCACTGCAGCGCAGGATGGGCGATCCAGCCGCACTTCCAGGCAGGCTCGATGTCACCGTATTTGCGTGCCGAACGCAGCATCAGGATCGGCATGATCGACAGAATCACACCACTGAATACGCCGGCAAAGTACAACGCACTGACGAAACCCACCATACCGCTATAGGCCAGCAGGAATGGCGGTACGCAAACGATGGCCAATACCATCAGGCGGCTCTTTGGATGGCTCTCGGCGCCCAGCTTCGGGAACTTGTCGAAGATGTTGGTCAGGAAGCTACCGCCCAGGCCCCAATAGGAGGTCATCATCGCGCACAGGGCAAAGGTGTTGGCGGTGTAGAACGCCCACTGGCCCAACGCTTGCCCCCAGGCCAGGGTCGCAACTTCCGTCTGGTTTTCCAGACCGTTCAGCGAGATGACCGACATCGGCACAATGGCCAGCAGCACGAAGGTGATCACCATGCCAGTAATGACAGCCACCGGCAGACGCTTGGGCGCATGGCTGAAACCACGGGCCATTTCCGGCACTACGTACTGGGCCGAGAAGCAGAACACGGCAATGTTGAACACCGGAATCATGTAGACCCAGTCGCCTTCGAGCAGGTTGGCGAAGTTCGTGTTCTCATGAACAAGCGTTGCAACGACCAGCACCAGGGTCATCGAGACCATACCGATACTGATGAACTTTTCACCCTTGCCAATGGCTTTCAAGCCCAAGTACAGCACCAGCGCCGCAGGGGCGAAGAACAACAGGCTGCCCAGCGCAGGGCTGATACCGAAGAACTGGCTGAGAATCTTGCCGCTGCCACTCATGTAAGCGATCAATGCGCCAATACTGTTGACCGCTACCGACAGAAAGATTGCCCAGGCACCGAACGAGCCGACATAGCGTTGAGCCAGGCCGCTGAGCTGGTGATGGCTACGGGTACGCAGCGCCGTTTCCGAGACATACAACATGGAGATGGTGGTGAATATGCCCGCCACGGCCAACCACAGCAGCAGCGGCATGTAGCCGGCCTTGCGACTGGCATAGGCCATGGACAACACACCGGCACCAATGTTGGTACCCACGATCATTGCCACAGCCTCGACGAAGGTCAGCCGTTTGACCTCCAGGCCTGAGGACTCAGTCGCCTCGGCGTGGTCCGCGCCTCGTGCGGCAACGTTAGGGGATGTACTCATGATCAATCACACTCACTACGTATTTGATACGGGATGCACCTGAATTGGTGCGTCACAGAACTCGCCTTTGTGAGACGACTTCTGTGTCTTGATTTCTAGAGCGGCGCGCAAAATATCACACAAGGTGTTTGAAATAACCCCCACATAAGGCGAAACGCGATGCACAGACACGGCCTGTAACACTTGATATAGAGAGGTTTCATTGAGGGGCAGCTCGTTTCGCCCGACATATGCCGGGCGAAACGAGCGCTGCAGGAGCGAGGGGAAAACTCAGGAAATCAGATCGCTTTTTGCCGATACAACGGATGCGCTGTACCTACAAGCCAGTACGCAACAGCGCATGCAATGCCCGGCAATCCGCCGCATGCCAGTCGGTGAGCGCTGGCCAGGGATTGTCCGGCAGGTTGACCAGAATGGTGCGTGTACCTGCCGCACGACCGCAGTCGAGGTCAAAGCGGTAGTCCCCCACCATGACCATCTCGTTCGGCGAGACATCCCAGGCCTCGGCCAGCTTGAGCAACCCTCCCGGATGCGGCTTTGGGGGTGCTTCGTCGCGGCCCAAAATGCTCTGCACGGGGAAACAGTCCGCAAGGCCAATGGCCTCCAGCGTGACATGCGCCAGTTCACGGGCATTACGGGTGAGGATGCCTAGCTGGCAGTCGCGCGCGACCAGTTCACGCACCAGCTCAACCGCACCCGTCGCCGGGCGCGATGCGATAGCCAGGTCACGCTCATGTTCCAGCAACCAGGCATGCTTGGCGGCGGCTTCCTCTGCTGGAAGGGCCGCCAGATGGGTCAAGATGTCGTCTTCGGCGGGAATGTCCAGCGCTTCGCGGATGGCGGCAAAATCGTGCACGGCAACCGTCAGGGTGCCGTCCATGTCAAACACCCAATGACGAATGTGGTGCAGGTTCATGCCCAGTCCTTGCGATGGCGAATCAGCCCTTCCTGGCACGACGATGCCACCAGTTGCCCAGCCCGGTTGAAGATATTGCCGCGCGAGAAACCACGGGCATTGCCCGCCCAAGGGCTGTCCATCGCGTACAGCAACCAGTCATCGGCGCGCAGGTTGCCGTGAAACCACAAGGCGTGATCAAGGCTGGCCAGTTGCATGTCCTTGTGCCAGACCGATTTGCCATGCGGCATCAACGAGGTGGTCAGCAGGCCAAAATCCGACGCATAGGCGAGGATGTATTTGTGCAATGCCGGCGAGTCAGCCAGGTTGCCGTCGGCACGGAACCAGGCGTACTTGATCGGGTCACCCGGCTGCGGGTTGAACGGGTCTTTCTCGGTCACCGGGCGCACTTCGATCGGCTTGGCGCAGAGCAGCTTTTCGCGCAGTTGCTCCGGTATGTGCTCGGCCATACGTTCGGCAATTTCCACTTCCGACGGGAGGTTTTCCGGGCCGACCACGTCCGGCATCTGCGCCTGATGCTCGAACCCTTCTTCGTCGTACTGGAATGAAGCGCTGCAGGTAAAGATGGGCTGCCCTTTCTGGATCGCCGTTACCCGCCGGGTGCTGAAACTGCCGCCATCACGTACACGGTCCACGGAGTACACCACCGGCATCGACGCATCGCCTGGACGCAGAAAGTAACCGTGCAGCGAATGCACATGGCGTGCTTCTTCTACGGTCTGGGTGGCGGCGGAAAGCGACTGGCCGAGTACCTGGCCACCATACAACTGACGAAAGCCGAGGTCTTGGCTACGCCCACGAAACAGGTTTTCCTCGATCGCTTCCAGACTCAGCAGGTCGACCAGATCGTCCAACACGTGGCTCATTCGAGATTCTCCAAAGCAATGCCCAGTGGTCAAATGATACAGGGTTTGTCATTGCTGGCCGTTATGTTCGGTGATTCACCCGCGCAGGGTCGTTTGCCATTGCGTCCGATTGATCCGGTACAGAACATGCGGGCGCAGTGGATGCCCCGGTGGAATTCTCGGGTGCTCGAAGTTGCTGTCTGGGTCAGCCTGCATGCCGATGGCCTGCATGACTTTCTGCGACGGCAGGTTGCTTTCGCTGGTAAATGACACCACCTGCTCCAGCCCCAACTGTGCGAACGCGCAGCGTAGGCAGGTCCAGGCCGCCTCACTGGCAAAGCCTAGCCCCCAGTGACGCCGCGCCAAGCGCCAACCGATTTCCACCGCAGGAGCGAAGCCCGCATTGAAGTTGACGTTGAGCAGGCCGGTCATGCCGATAAACGCACCACTGTCCTTGCGCTCCAGCGCCCACAAACCAAAACCGTATTCCGCAAAATGACCACGCAGGCGCCCAATCAGCGCGGCGCTTTCCAGACGCGTCAGTGGCGCCGGGAAGTAGCGCATTACCTGGGGGTCGGCACACATCGCAGCAAACTCGCGCAAGTCGTCATCCTGCCATTGGCGCAACACCAGCCGCGCGCTTTCCAGCTCCAGTATGGGGGTCATGGTCTGTTCCTCTCTCTACCGCTATGCCTGTACAACGCTGGCACCGCAGCCCCCACAACTGGCAAGATCAAGGCTTGATCTCGTCGCGAAGCTGCCATGCCCCTTCCCCTGATTTACCATGACGACTACAGCCCGGACTTTCCCGCCGAGCACCGTTTTCCGATGGACAAGTTCCGTCTGTTGCGCGACCACCTGATCGACAGTGGGCTGACTACCGATCAGGCACTGCTGCGCCCCGAGCTGTGCCCAAACGAGATTCTCGCGCTGGCCCATGATCGCGACTACATCGCGCGCTACATGGACGGCGCACTTTCCCGAGAGGACCAGCGCCGCCTTGGCTTGCCGTGGAGCGAAGCACTCGCGCGTCGAACCGTAAGGGCGGTCGGCGGCTCATTGCTGGCCGCCGAACAGGCACTTAAGCACGGTATCGCCTGCCACCTGGCGGGAGGGACCCATCATGCTCATTATGACCATCCTGCCGGATTCTGCATTTTCAACGACCTGGCCGTGATCAGCCGTTACCTGCTGGAAGCCGGGCGCGTGCATCGCGTCCTGATCTTCGATTGCGATGTTCACCAGGGCGACGGCACCGCACGCATCCTTCACGACACACCGGACGCCATCACCGTTTCACTGCACTGCGAGCAGAATTTCCCGGCGCGCAAGGCCCAGAGTGACTGGGACATTCCGCTACCTCGGGGCATGGGCGATGCCGACTACCTGAGGGTGGTCGAGGACGCACTGAACTACCTGCTGCCCCTCTACCAGCCTGACCTGGTGCTTTACGACGCGGGGGTCGATGTCCACAAGGACGATGCCCTGGGCTACCTGCAACTGACCGACGCGGGGGTTGCCGCCCGCGATGAATGCGTACTGCGCCATTGCCTGGGGCGTGATATCCCGGTGGTTGGCCTGATTGGCGGCGGCTACAGCAAGGATCGCCAGGCCCTGGCACGGCGCCACGGCATTCTGCACCACAGCGCACACCGGGTACTTTACCCACAATGACTGTGGAGCCGCCTGTGGATAACCTGAGTGAAAGCCAGCCCAGCCCTTGATCGGCGTGGCCTGCAGAATGCCGATCATTTTTTGTACAGTGTTTCCCGGCCCCCGCCTCAGGTAGAATGCCGGCTCTTTTCAATCGCTTGCAGCCCACCATGACTGAGACCTCTCACCCGCACCGCCCACACGTCGCTATCATCGGGGGCGGCCCGGCTGGGCTGATGGCCGCCGAAGTGCTCGGCCAGGCCGGGATTGCAGTCGACCTTTACGACGCCATGCCCTCGGTGGGCCGCAAGTTCCTGCTGGCCGGCGTCGGCGGCATGAACATTACCCATTCAGAACCCTACCCGGCCTTTGTCTCGCGCTACGCCGAGCGTGCCGACGAGATCAAGGCGCTGCTCGACGACTTTGACGCAGACGCCCTGCGCCAGTGGATTCACGGCCTGGGCATCGAGACCTTCATCGGCAGCTCCGGCCGGGTGTTCCCCCGCGACATGAAAGCCGCGCCCCTGCTACGCGCCTGGCTCAAGCGCTTACGCGACAGCGGTGTGGTTATCCACACCCGTCACCGCTGGCTCGGCTGGACGAGCGAAGGCAGCTTACGCATGAGTTACCCACAGGGTGAGCTATCGCTCAAACCGGATGCGGTGTTGCTGGCTCTCGGTGGCGGCAGTTGGGCACGGCTTGGATCAGACGGCGCCTGGTTGCCCTTGCTGAAAGCGCGCGGCATCGAAACGGCGCCGCTACAGGCGGCCAACAGCGGCTTCGAGGTCGAGGCCTGGAGCGCGCTGTTGAAAGAGAAGTTTGCTGGTGCACCACTGAAAAACATCGCCATGAGCCTGCCAGGCCAAGCGCCGCGCCTAGGCGAGTGCGTGGTCACTGAACTCGGCCTTGAGGGCAGCCTGGTCTATGCCTTGTCGGCGCAGATCCGCGAGACCATCAACCGCAACGGCCATGCCACGCTGCTACTGGACCTGTTGCCCAACAAGCCTGTGGATAACATTGCCGCCGCACTGGCCAAGCCCCGTGGATCGCGCTCAATGGCCAAACACCTTCACAGCCAGTTGGGCCTGGACGGGGTCAAGGCCGCCCTGTTGCGCGAGCTGACCGACCAAACGACCTTTGCCGACCCGCTGCTACTGGCTCGCGCGATCAAAGCGCTGCCGGTCACGCTGGTGCGCCCTCGCCCACTGGACGAAGCCATCAGCAGTGCCGGTGGGGTGACCTTCGAAGCGCTGGACGAACACTTGATGCTGCGCCAGTTACCTGGGGTGTTCTGCGCGGGGGAAATGCTGGACTGGGAAGCGCCCACCGGTGGCTATCTGCTCACCGCCTGCTTTGCCAGTGGGCGTCGGGCCGGGCTGGGTATGCTGGAGTGGTTGAAGCACTCATAAGCCACACGTGTAGGCGTCGGCAACGCCGACGCACACGATGACCGAGCGATTACGGCTTGCGCTTGCGCGGGCCGGTGTTGAAGGTCGGCACCTTACGTACAGGCTTGGCCTGTGGTGCAGCTGCAGGCGTTTCACCGCTGTCCAGCCAACGACCAAGGCTGCGCTTGGCACCACCCTCTTTCGGCTTTTTCGGTTTCTTCGGCTTTTTCAGGATCTGCCCAGTGGCGTCGGTCACCGGTACCCGGTGCTCTGGCGCGAAATCCGGCTCTTCGTGACGCGGCAGGGTCTTGCGGGTCAGGGTTTCAATGGCCGAGAGCAGTTGCACTTCATCAGCACACACCAGCGAGATCGCTTCACCGGTGTTGCCAGCACGACCGGTACGGCCAATGCGGTGAATGTAGTCCTCAGCCACGATCGGCAGGTCGAAGTTCACCACCAGCGGCAGGTCGTCGATATCCAGGCCACGGGCGGCCACATCTGTCGCCACCAGGATCTGGATTTCGTTGGCCTTGAAGCTGTCCAGTGCGCGCTGGCGTGTCGCCTGTGGACGGTCGCCGTGAATACCGTCGGCATTCACACCTTGACCGCGCAGGCGCTCAACCAGTTGATCGACACCATTGCGGGTCTTGGCAAACACCAGCACCTGCTTCCAGCGCTGCTTGCGCATCAGGTGGCTGAACAACTCTGGCTTGCGCTTCTTGTCCACAGGGACAATCCACTGTTTGACCGTGCTTGCCGCAACGTTACGCGGACTGACTTCGATGCTCAGCGGTTCATTGAGCATCTGCCCGCCCAGCAGGCGAATCTCGTCGGAGAAGGTGGCCGAGAACAGTAGGGTCTGGCGACGGTTAGGCAACACGGCATAAATCGCCCGCAGCTCCTCGGAGAAGCCCAGATCAAGCATGCGATCGGCCTCATCCAGCACCAGCGCCTGAAGCTGATTGAACTTCAGTGCATTCTGCCGAAACAGGTCCAACAGGCGCCCAGGCGTTGCAACCAGCAGGTCGACGCCCTTGCGCAGCTTCATCATCTGCGGGTTGATGCTCACCCCGCCGTACACCGCATAGGTGCTGAGCGGCAGGTGTTCGGCATAGTCCTGGATATTGCGGTGAACCTGCTCGGCCAGTTCACGCGTCGGCACCAGCACCAGCGCACGCACCGAGTTGCTGGCAACCTTGGCACCTTCCATTGTCAGGCGCTGCAGCAGCGGCAAGGCAAACCCGGCCGTTTTGCCGGTACCGGTCTGGGCGGCCGCCATCAGGTCGCGCCCGGCCAGCACTGCCGGAATGGCTTGCGCCTGAATCGGCGTCGGCGAGTGGTAGTCGAGGCGCTCAAGCGCGCGCAGCAAAGGTTCAATCAGGCCAAGTTTGGCGAATGTCATGGCAATACCGTCAGGGGAATTCAGCAATGGCGGCAGTTTACCTTGTTCGACGCCCCGGCATGCAGCACGCCGTTCTCAAAACTGCCACAACGCCCCCTTTACTTGGAAAACGCTTCCTTGCCCACCTCGACAGCCGGAACGCTGGCGGCACTCGGCTTACGCCACTGTGGAACACCAATCAGCACGACGGCACCAATGATCACCGCCATGGCCAGACACTCCTCGAAGCCAATCTGCTCGCCCGCGAAGACAATGCCCAGCAGCACCGCCACTGCCGGGTTGACGTAGGCGTAGCTGGTGGCCGCTGCCGGGCGCACATGCTTGAGCAAGTACATGTACGCGCTAAAGGCCAGGATCGAGCCGAAAAACACCAGATAGGCCAATGCACCCCAACCCGCAGCGGTCGGCATCTGCGTCATGCGCTCACCGCTGAGTGCGCTACCCAGCAACAACACCAAGCCACCCACCAGCATTTCCGCCGCACTGGCCATCGGCCCCTGAGGCAGTGGCAGGCTTTTGCTCCACACTGAACCAAATGCCCAGGAGGCTGCCGCAAACAGAATCAGGGCCGCACCCAGCGGGCTCGCCTGAAGGTTAGAACCCAGGTTAAGCAAACCGATACCCAACAACCCGAGAAGAATCCCTGCCCACTCCAGACGCGTGTTGCGCTGCCCCCACAACAGGCCAAACAACAGTGTGAACAATGGCACGGTCGCAACCGCCAAGGCCGCAACCCCGGAGGCGACCCCGGCATGCTCGGCGACCGTTACGCCGCCGTTACCGCAACTGAGCAGCAATACGCCGATCACTCCCGCCGCGCGCCATTGCGGCCAGGTCGGTGCGGGCACCCCACGCCAGCGCAGGAACGCATAAAGCAGTGTACCGGCAATCATGAAACGCACGCCGGCCATCAACAACGGCGGCCAGGACTCCACACCGATGCGAATCACCAGGTACGTCGAGCCCCAGACCAGATACAACGCGAGGAAGGCACCGATCAATAACAGTGGAAAGCGACGAGTGGCAGGCATGGCAGGCTCGAAATCGAGTAAGTAAGGGGGATTAGTTTAGAAAGCAGCCCCACTAAACTTAAGCTACAAAACCTGTTTATAGTGCCGTAACAGTTTCCAAACAAAGGTTGTTCAGGCCCATCACCTTCTTTTCAAAAGATCTCTCGCACCATGGATAAATACGATCGGATGCTCCTCGCCGCGCTGCTGGAAAATGGCCGCGCGTCGTTCGCTCAATTGGCCCGCAAGGTTAACCTGTCGGCACCGGCGGTCGCCGAACGGGTGGCCAAACTGGAAGCCAGCGGGGTAATAACCGGCTATCAAGCCAAGGTCGACATGAGCAAGATAGGCCTGCCTATCCAGTGCGTGATCGAACTGCGCCTGGCCAGCCATGGCAATCAACAGGCCTACGAGGCGCTGACGCAGATCCCTCAGCTCACCGAGTGCCACCGGGTCACGGGCGACCCCTGCGTGATCATGCAGGCGGCGGTCGGCTCGATGCCGGAACTGGAAGAGCTGATCAACCGGGTTGCCCAGTTCGGCTTCAGCAAGACCTCGATCATTCTCTCGAGTGCGGTCGAACGGCGCGTGCCCTTGGGGCAGTTGGATAACCCGGCGAAAAAAGCCTAGCGATAGCGCTTGAGCGTTTCGGCGATTTTCGCCGCGGGTACTTTTTGCAAACTGCAGAACAATGGGTGCGAGACTGCACTCACGCCGTGGCGCAAACGCAACTCATCGGCCAGGTGCTGAGCCAGGTTGGCAGCCATCTCGGCGTCGGCCATGGCCCGGTGAGCGGTGCCGGTGTCCGGCAAGCCAGCCCAGCGGGTCAGGGTGCCCAGTTTATGGTTCGGCGCGGCTGGCAACAGGCGTCGGGACAGCAACATCGAGCAGGCAAAGTGCTGGGTACGTTGACGGTTGATCTGTGCCAGCTCGTAATCCCAGAACTTCTGGTCGAAGGCCGCGTTGTGCGCCAGCAATGGCGTGTCGCCCACAAACTCAGCGACCTCGTTCATGACCTTGGCGACCGGCGGCGCACTGCGCAGCATGGCAGTGGTGATACCGGTCAGCCCGGCGACAAAGGCAGGCACCGCAAGCCCGGCATTCATCAGGCTCTGGTAACGCTCGACAATACGCCCGTCTTCAAGCATGACCACGGCTACCTCGGTGGCGCGGCAACCGGGGCCCGGGGAAATACCGGTGGTTTCAAAGTCGATGACAGCGATACGTTCCACAAGAACCTCTGGTTTGAACTCAATGCTTGAGCAGCAACTCGCCTTCGATGGGCACGTAGCGACTGGCGGCGCGGATCAGTGAATTGGCGGTGAGCCCCGGCACGCCATAAGCGACCGCTTCGACCCCATGACGGCTGATAATGCGTTCAAGCAGCAGGTCGAAGTCACCATCGCCCGAGGCGAGTACCACTTCATCAACCCGTGCGGCAGCATCCATCACATCCAGGGTGATGCCCACATCCCAATCGCCCTTGGCCGAGCCATCGCTACGCTGGATATAAGGCTTGAGTTTGACCGTAAAACCGAGGTTGCGCAGGATCTGCTGAAACTGCTGTTGCTTGCTGTCACCACGGTCGATGGCATAGGCAACGGCCTCGACGATCTGCCCGTGTTGGCAGACATCAGCCCAGAACGCGGCATAGTTGAAGTGACAGCCATAGGCCTGGCGCACGGTGTAGTAGAGGTTCTGCACATCGGCGAACACTGCGATTTTCTTCACCGTACTTCCTCATTACGCCCAGGGACCGGCCACCTGTGTCAGCCGTTTCGGCGCACAGTATGCCAGCCCCAGGGCGAATGCGGGTACTCGCGGCTCAGACGTAGGAGTCGTCGTCGCTGAAGAAGCCGCTATCGTCGTTGTAGTCGGTGCCCATGAAGCCGCCCTGATCATTGCCGTAACCGCTATTGTCGGCGGTCAAGCGCTGCTCATCATTGCTTCCCCAGCCGCTGTCGCTAGCCGGTGCCGGTTCCTCCTTGATCACCTCGGTAACGGTTTCAGGCTGCGAGTGATGATTGAACAGGCTGCTGATGCCTTGTGCGAGCATCACCCCACCGGCTACGCCAGCGGCGGTTTGCAAGGCACCACCCAGGAAACTGCTGGCACCGCCACGGGCTGGCGCAGCAGCAGGCTGTGTATACGCTTGCGGCTGCGGCGCGACACCTGGCGCGTTGAACGAACTGGCCGGAGCCGGCTCGCGCCAACCGCCAGTGCTGGTGGGCGGAGGCGAGACTGGCTGACTGGCAACCGGTTGAGGTTGAGGCTGTCGGGTGCCGCTGCCAAAGATGCCGGACAGAAACCCACCGCTGCTTTGGGTCGTCGCCGCGACTTGAGCCTTCGCCTGGGTGAGTTCAGCTTGCAGTTGCTTGTTCTGTTCGTCGAGGCGCTTGATGGCAGCCTCCTGAACCAGAATTGCCTGAGTCATGTAGTACGGGGCCGCACTCTGCTGTTGCAGGTGCTCGGCGATCCGCGCTTGAGCCTGGGCGTCTCGTGGCGCAGACGTGGCCTCAGCCTGCTTGAGCTTGGCAAACAGGCCATCGATCAGGGCTTGCTCTTCGCTGTTCATGAACAACCTCGTTGGATAACTGGAGAAACAGACTCACTGAAAATAGGGGCCGCGGCCAGTGATTCAATGCACCTGTAGGATGAAACTTTTTTCAGGTCAATGGCCCTCGGGGATGCGATATGGACTAAAGAATCTACTCCACGTTCGCTTCACCGCACGGTATTTCTTTCTGACCAACGGTAGAGACCCCGTAGCTAGGGTATGCTCAGGCATCACCCGGAACCCGCCAAGCCGCGCCGATGATCCGATTACTGCGCAATACCCTGCTGACGCTGTTACTGACCATTGCCCTGCTCTGGACGCTGGCCTCACACCTGAGCTGGCAACCTGCCCCCCGCGAAGACCTGCCCGTCAGTTGCACGGCCAGCAGCACGCCGCTGGTGCCTGGTCAGGCACTCAAGGTCATGACCTGGAACGTGCAGTACCTGGCCGGCAAGCGCTACGTCTTCTGGTACGACGAAGGACGCGGCAGCGATACACGGCCCACCGCTGAAGACCTCGCGCATAACCTCGACGAGGTAGCCCGCGTGATTCGTGCCGAACAACCCGATATCGTTCTGCTCCAGGAACTGGACAACAATGCCAAGGCCACGGGCTATCACGATCAACTGGCGTTGTTGCGTGAACGCCTGGTCGACCTCTATCCGTGTGCGGTACAGGCCTACGACTGGAAAGCGGAGTTTGTCCCGGACTGGCATGTTTTCGGCAGTGTTGGCCGCAGCCTGGCAACCCTGAGCCGTTACCCGATCAGCAAGGCTCAACGCCTGCAACTGCCGACAACCGCGAGCAATGCACTGAGTCGCCTGCTCCAGCCCCAGCACGCGGTGCTGGCCAGTTACCTGCCACTGCGTGACGGCGGCCAATTGGCGGTGCTCAACACCCGCCTGGCGCACTATGAAACGCAGAATGATGTTCAGCGCCAACAGGTTCAGGCGCTGGTTAAACAACTTGGCAGCCTGGAACGCCAAGGCGCGGCATGGTTGATTGGAGGGGATTTCAACATGCTGCCACTCGGACAGTACCGGCGCCTCACGCCCCAGCAACGCGGGTTGTACGCGGCTGACAGCGACCTGCACCTGCTCTGGGACACGTACCCCATGATCCCCAGCAATGCCGAGGCCAGCGGTGCGGATCGCGCCCGCTGGCTTACCCATTATCCCAACGACCCCAATGTGAGCGCTCCGGACCGAACCCTCGACTACCTGTTCCACAGCCCCAAGCTCACGCGTGTAAGCGCACAGGTGCTGCAGCAGGACACCCTGGAAATCTCCGACCACCTCCCTGTGAGCGCTCGCCTGCTGCTGCCGGTAGCGCCTTGACTATTTGCGCGGTTTGGCTCGCGCCGTGGCTTCGGCTACCAATGGGTCATCGGGCCGAAAACCCGATGCAAAATAGTCAGTCATCCTAGCGATAACGATGAACTACAGCGGCGCTGGATCCAGTTATAAAAATATTGACACCCCCATCCTCCCGATAAGGAATAACAGTAAGAGTAGAAAGAAGATTCGAATGAAACCACTTCCATAACGCAACGCCAAAAAAGCACCCGTGAGAGAGCCTGCAATATTACATACGCTCACCACCCCACCAATCGTCCATAGCACATGACCTGACGGTATAAAAAAAAGTAGCGCTGCGCTGAATGTCCCCAAATTAACAAGCTTCGCCGAAGCAGATGCATTCAAAAAATCAAAACCAAAGTATTTGACAAAAGTAAAAAGCAAGAGGCTGCCACTACCAGGGCCAAACACCCCATCATAGAAGCCAATTAATCCACCCAAAAAAACACCCAAAAAAATCTCTTTAACTCCACAGGGAGTATTTGAGTGGAAGCGCCCTAAATCTTTTTTTGCAAAAGTATAAATAGCCATCATCACCAGAACAAAAAAAACAACATACTCCATAAGTGCCTTCGGGACTAGCGACACAGAAAAAGCACCTAAAAATGCAAACACGAATGCTGAAATCACGGTTGGAAGCATAAGCTTCCATACGATTTTTATTCTTTTTACATAGCTAAAAATGGAAAAAATATTGCCAGCAAAAACAGCAAGCTTATTGGTACCGAAAACGGTAGCCAAACTATAATTAGGCAATGCATGCAAGAGTGCGGGTACTTGTACAAGCCCGCCCCCACCCACTGCGGCATCAATTAACCCCCCACAAAAAGCAAAAAAACCCAATGTAATCATGGCGTACTCAAAACTCATAACGCGCCTCCTACCAGGGCTTGAGGTTGACCAAGCATCATGATCGTTCCTTAATTTCGTAATACCAAGGCGAACAACAGGGTGCCCTAGACACGCCGACCAACGCGCCGTGCGTGCATTGAAGTCATTCTGAGTTTTACCAGATATCGTTACGCCAGCATCCATGCGATGCAGCTTACTTAGCGCTGAGCAGCTGGAGCATATAAAATGCTCAAAACAACCGCTTCAGCGCCCATGACTTATTACGTCAACGCCTCATGCAGAGAGCGGAAAGCTCTTCCAACACGTTTATTATAATCAAGCATTACGCACTTGAGCCGATCAATATCAAACATTAAGTCTACCGTACGACCAAAAACTTGCGCTGCGGCCAAAGCATGCAGACCATGTTTGTTTTCTACTTCACCAGAATGCCCCATGACATAGCCTTTCGCATTACGCAGCGCTTTAGCATCGCTACTTAATGATGGGCTAACGGAAAGCAGCTTACCTTCAATAAACTGAGCAATAAAGTTATACTCACGCCCATTCCAGAGCTCCGAAGCGATGGAGACCATCATGGCATCCATAATGGAATTTCTATGCCCAGCAGAATTCATGGCAGACTTATGCTCCGCCACGCCAATATTGTAGAGAAATTCGGAAAACGCATTGCACTCATCAACAGCATACTGACTTTCCACCCAGCCTGACGCACCAAAGGCGTTCGTCATATAGGCGTACATACCATCATGCCCTTCATGCCCAAGGCCAAAATCATCTTTTGCGACCTCATACATGTGTGCCATGACGTTGTTATAATGCATTTGTTTTTCGACAGGAACGGATAGAGCATCTGCTGATAAACGCATGATAATTTTAGTCGATACCAAACTCGTAGTTTTGTGCGTTTCATTCCATCCATTGAAAAACTTCAAGACACCCGTATCCGCCTTATCCTTTTTGAGGAAAGCTCTGAATGCACGCTCAGCACAGGACTGAGCCTCTTGCGTGATCGAATGGCAAAGCACCTCGTGCATTGCACTCTGAATTTCAGGCACCTGCTCAATCTGCGCAAACAGAGGCGCCCTCCGAAAGCCATCCGTTATTAATCGACCGGGTATTATCAAACCGACTACATGTTTGGGTAAAGCCTCGATAAACATCTCACCAAATGCTTGCATAGAGGTAGATTCTTCAAACATCTCGGAGCGACACTGCAATGATACTGAGTTCATGATTTCGCCTTTATCCTTAAGGGCTTACCGGATTCCTAGTACTGAAGCCTCACGCCTAGCACTAGCATTCCACACACTAAATTACTTGTTCCACGAAGAACAAGTAACTTATAATGACGCATTCATTCACTATAAATGAGCAATGCACCAATGGAACTCTCACAATTAACTATGTTTAAATTAGTTGCTGAGCAAGGCAGCATCATTCGAGCATCTGAATTGCTACACTGCGTCCCATCAAACATTACAAACAGAATAAAACTCTTAGAAAAAGAACTAGGCGTATCACTTTTTATACGAAAAGGCAGGGGGCTTGTCATTAGCCCTTCGGGTGCATTATTCCTAGACTACACAAATAAAATTCTGGCCTTGTGTCAGGAGTCTCGCAGGGCGCTTGCCCCTGAGTCTGCGCCCTCTGGAACATTAAGAATTGGTGCAATCGAATCGGCTGCGATGGGTCGGTTGCCCACGCTGCTCTCAAGATTTCACCATCACTATCCCGCGGTAAAAATGCAGTTCAGCACAGGGGCTTGGTCACAATTAGTAACCGATGTCGCCGACCATAAGCTGGACGGTGCAATCATCGCAGTCAATAGCGAGCACCCTGACATTGAATACATCGAAATATATAAAGAATCGCTTGTATTAATTGCCTCACCAACGATTGGAACAATAACAAAACCACAAGACCTAAATGGAAAAAATATATTTATGTGGCCGGAAGGATGCCCCTACAGGCAATCACTGGAGCGCTGGCTAAATGAACACCGGGTACCCATTACCATCACGAGTATAGCCAGTTACGGCACTATTCTCGGCTGCGTAAGTTCCGGCGCAGGCGTTTCGCTGGTTCCTACAGGGGTATTTGAACAATTCAAGAGAATTGGAAATATAAGCGGGTACACATTCAGCCAATTGACCCCCATACAAAATTATTTCATCAGGAACAAGAACACAGGTTTTCATCGTGCAAAAGATGCATTTTCGGAACTGTTACAAGATGAGTTCAAAGGTATTTGATTTTATAATTTTCAACGCTCAAAAGGCCCTGGAAAATCTTCTAGGGCTTTTTTGTTTGTGCGGCCTGCATCAACGACGCGAATGAGATCTCCATGCTTCCGTACAGTGGACTTCCCAGCATGCTCGGCGTCTACGACCGTGCAAGACATGAGGCATGACGTGCAATTATCGTCATGCCCAGTGTGGCCGTCCGCTTCGCTTAGCAGCGCCCCCCCCCCCCCTGATTTCGCGACACAATGGCTCGCCTGCTGCTGCCGGTAGCGCCTTGACTATTTGCGCGGTTTGGCTCGCGCCGTGGCTTCCGCCACCAATGGGTCATCGGGCCAATAGTGCTTGGGGTAACGGCCCTTCAGGTCTTTTTTGACCTCGCTGTACGTGCTGCGCCAGAAGTTAGCCAGATCTTGAGTGACCTGCACAGGTCGACGCGCAGGCGACAGCAGGTGCAGCTTGACCTGTAGGCGGCCCTGAGCAATACGCGGCGTTTCCGCCAGGCCGAACAACTCCTGCAGGCGCACGGCAAGGATCGGTGGATGCTCGCTGTAATCCAGACGAATGCTGGAACCCGACGGCACACTCAGGTGCATCGGAGCCCACTCGTCCAGGCGTTGCGGCAACGGCCAGGGCAACAAGTTGCGGACAATTGAAGAGAGGTCGAGCTGGGCGAAATGGCTCAAGCGCGTGACCTTGCCCAGATAAGGCTGCAACCACTGCTCAAGGCCAGCCAACAATGCCGCATCACTCAGGTCCGGCCATTCACTGTCGCCCCCTGTGGCCAGGTCCAGCTGACGCAGCAACGCCACCCGGGCCTGCCATTGGCGCAACTCCGGCGTCCACGGCAGCAACTCCAGCCCCTTGCGCCGAACCAGGTCAAGCAATGCGCGGGCGCGGGCGTCATCATCCAGGCCGGTCAGCGGCTCGCGCGCCAAAATCAGTTCCCCGACCTTACGCTGGCGCTCGGCACGCAGCACGCCTTCACGCTCATCCCAGTCGAGCACATCAAGGCGCTCGACCTGCTCGGCCAGCACCCCATCGAACAGCGCCGGGTCGAACTCGGCCGCCAGGTAGATACGCTCCTCACGCTGGCCCTGACGACTGCCGAGATCAGCAACCACCAACCACGGGGCCTTCATCAGCGCATCGACCTCACCAAACAGGGCCGCTCGCCCATTGGCCAGCCGGTACTCCGCGCCCCCGGCACGGCGCTGCTGTGCAACACGGTCTGGATACGCCAAGGCCAGCAACGCGCCAAGCCAGCGAGGATGCTCAGGGTCTGGCACTGCGCTCAATGCTTTTCCTCGCAAGTAGCCACGGTACTGCCGGGCCAATTGCCGCGCGCGCTGAACACCACCCTGCCCACCACGGGAAGCACGGGTCTCACCACTGAGCAGGGTCAAACGGCTATGCAGGTCGGCGCCCGCACCGCGCAGAATGTCGCGCTCCCCCAGCAGGGCCGCAACATCGCAGGCCATCTCGGCCAACCCAAGCGCCTGGCCACGCAATAGCAAATGCGCAATACGTGGATGCGCCGGCAATTCAGCCATTGCCTGGCCATGAGCGGTCAGGCTGAGCAGTTGCCCGGGCTTGAGCGCGCCAAGCCGCAGTAACAGGTCCTGGGCCTGTGCATACGCCGCCGCAGGGGGTTGATCGAGCCAGCTCAATTGCCCCGGCGTCACACCCCAGCGGGTCAGTTGCAGCGCCAACCCGGCCAGATCGGCCTGGAGTATTTCCGCACTGGCGTATGCCGCCAACTGATCATGTTGCGCTTCGGACCAAAGCCGGTAGCACACGCCAGGTTCAAGACGCCCGGCCCGGCCCGCCCGTTGGGTAGCACTGGCGCGGGAAATTCGCTGGGTGTCCAGACGCGTCATGCCACTGCCAGGGTCGAACCGAGGCACCCGTGCCAACCCCGCATCAATGACCACCCGAACACCGTCGATGGTCAGGCTGGTCTCGGCGATGTTGGTGGCCAATACCACCTTGCGCACGCCCGGCGCGGGTGCATCGATGGCTGCACGCTGGGCACTCAGTTCCAGCTCACCGTGTAGCGGGCAGAGCAGGATGTCCTGCCGCCCACCCAACGACGCCTGCAACGATTCATGCACACGGCGAATTTCCGCCTGCCCCGGCAGGAACACCAGCAGGCTGCCCGGCTCGTCGGCCAGTGCCTGATGGACCGTATCAACCACGCGCGGCTCGATGAACTCGCCGGGCTGGAACGGCCTGCCCCAACGCACGTCAACCGGGTACATGCGCCCTTCGCTGCTGACCACCGGCGCGTCACCGAGCAACGCCGACAGCCGCTCGCCCTCCAGCGTCGCCGACATCAGCATGATCTTCAGCGGCGGCTCGTCGCGTAGCAGGTCACGCCCATTGAGACTGAGGGCCAAGGCCAGATCCGCATCCAGACTCCGCTCGTGAAACTCGTCGAAGATCAACAAGCCCACGCCATCGAGGGCAGGGTCTTCCTGAAGGCGCCGCGTCAGGATGCCCTCTGTCACGACTTCGATGCGCGTACGCGGGCCGACTTTACTGTCCAGGCGAATGCGATAGCCCACCGTTTCGCCGACCGATTCCCCCAACTCACTGGCCAGTCGCTCCGCTGCGGCACGTGCGGCCAGGCGGCGCGGCTCAAGCATCAGGATCCGCTGCCCGGCCAGCCAAGGCTCGTTCAGCAACGTCAGTGGCACGCGGGTTGTCTTGCCTGCGCCCGGTGGCGCCTCCAGCACCACTTCATGGCGTTGGCCCAGCGCTTGGCGCAGAGCGGGAAGTACGTTGTCGATCGGTAATGAAATCATGGTGGCCCTCAAACAATGGGCCGAGTATAACGGCGAACCTAGGATGCCTTATCATGGTCTGATCAGCAGTTGCAGGTGCACTGCCTGCTCCTTTGTAACCTCAATTGCGGAGATTTCTATGCGTATGCCTTCCCGCCTCATTGGCGGTGCTCTGATCACCTGCTTACTGACCCAACTGACGGCCTGCGGCACCCTGTTCTACCCGGATCGACGCGGCCAGATTTCCGGCAAGATCGACCCGGTGATTGCCGCCATGGATGCCATCGGCATCCTGTTCTTTGTCATCCCCGGCCTGATCGCCTTCGGCATCGACTTTGCCACCGGCGCTATCTACATGCCGGGCGGCAGGCACGCCCAGATCTCACCGGAAAAACTGCAACCGGCCCTGGGGCCTGACGGCAAAGTGGACCTGGTAAAACTGCAAGCCATCCTCCAGCAGGAGCTGAACCAGCACCTGCCACTCAATGACCCACGCCTGATCCAGCACAAAGGCAGTGTCGAGCAACTGGCAATGTACGGCCTCAAGCCTGCTGCCTGAAACAACCCTCCACGGACATAGATACCCCATGAGTGAAGCCGCTGAACATGAACGGTTGTTGCGCCTGGCCACCCGCGCGTCGCTTGCGGTGGCCTGTACTCTGGTACTGGCCAAGGCCATCGGCTGGTGGCTTAGCGGGTCAGTCAGCCTGCTGGCAGGCTTGACCGACTCGCTGCTCGATAGCGTGTCGTCCTTTCTCAACCTGCTGGCAGTGCATTACGCCCTGCGTCCTGCCGATGACAATCACCGCTATGGTCACGGCAAGGCGGAAACATTGGCCGGCATGGCTCAGGCACTGTTCATCGGGGTCAGTGCCGTATTGATCGGCATCCAGGCCTACCATCGACTGGAAACCCCAGAACCGCTCGGCAACACCAGCGTCGGTATCGGCGTGATGGTGTTGTCGCTGGTGCTGACGGCGGCCTTGCTGATGCTCCAGGCACGCGTGATCCGTATCACCGGCTCCACGGCCATTCGCGTCGACTCGCTGCATTACCGCTCCGACATGCTGCTCAATGGCAGTATTTTGCTGGCGCTGGTGCTGGCCATGTTCGGCTGGCCGCAACTGGATGCCTACTTCGGCCTGGGAATCGCGCTGTACATCCTCTGGAGTGCACTGCAGATCGCTCGCGAAAGCACGGCGATCCTGATGGACACGGCATTACCAGAAGACGTCAGCGAGGAAATGCTGGCGCTGGCCTGTTCCGTCAAAGGTGTCGTGGGCGCTCATGACCTGCGTACGCGCATCTCTGGACAGCACTGGTTCGTTCAGTTGCATCTGGAGTTGCCGGGCGACTTGCCGCTGCGCGAAGCCCATTCACTCTGCGAAGAAGCGGCAGCGGCAATCAACGAACGCTTCCCCAGGGCCGAAGTGCTGGTACACGCCGACCCGGCGCCACACTAAGCACAGGAATCAGTTCACGCTGTAGCCACGCCCGCTCAGACACGCGCCCAGCGCACGCCGGTAGTTGTCAGCCACATAGGCAGCCGGCGCGTAGCTGGCCGCTGCCGGATCAAAACCACTCTGCTCCACAGCCCAGCGGTGACACTCGTAGCGGTCCTGCTGGATCTGCTGCGGCGTCTGCCCCTCGGCCGGGTAGGCAATCACGTCATAACCGTTACTCGGTTCAGCCTGAGGCGCCGTGTTGGCCTGCGGTGGATTGACCACCACATACTCCTGGCGGTCGTTGAGGTACTGGTAATAAGTACCCGCGACCATAAACAGCAACGCGTTGCCAACCCACACCTCGCGCGCGTAGGGCGGCAAATAGGTCACCCTTGCCCCGTAAGGCGGTGCCACGACCACATAGCGCGGCCCTTGCGGTCGATACCAGTAACCACCTGAGTAGAAGTAATCATGGCCTCGGTAGGGGACTTTCCAGGACTGCTCGGGAAAGCGATCGATCACATGCCCCGGTCGATACTGCGGGCCTTCACCCCAGCCATTGCCATGCCCATCAGGCCGCCCCGGCCAATCCTCATGCGGTCGCTGCCCGGCACCACCCGCCTGCCAGTGCTGGTTGTAGCCATTGCGTCGTGGAATGTCCTGGTAGTATCCCTGCCGCGGTTGCTGCGTCTGACGCACTTCATCCGGGCGTGACTGGATCGGTAGCGAGGCGGCGGGCTGCTCATCGCCATTGGGCGACTGCTGGCCATAACGCTCGCCCTGCGCCAGGGCGCTCATACTCACACAAAACAGACCAACACCGGCCAGGCGCCAGATGCACGACTTCATGCTGTTCCTCACGGGGTCAAGATGGGCCTATAGCGAAGACAGCAGACACCACAGGCGTGTTCTGCCATCACTGTATCAGGCCTGCCAGGGCGGGTAATCGACCGGCAGATGAAAAATTCAGGGCATAAAAAAGGGAGGCCCTGAGGCCTCCCCTTGATAATTTTGTCCGTGCTCGACGCTTTTGACGCCGGCTCACCTCACGCCGTCTTCTGGACAGTGTGTAGCCCGGGGGCCGAGCACAACCCTGTGGGATTGCTGGCCGCGGCTGTCCTGATTGGGTCAGCCGCCGTGGACTGATGTCCGGGCAGTGATTCTGGAAATAAGAATACGGCGACAGCTGCGGCAGCGGATTGCGAATATTGCTGATCAAAACACTAGTTGCGCAATTTTTAACTAAAGATAGATAATTCAGCGCAATCGAAACAGAAAAGGCCTGATCCATGAGCAAGCTGGACCGCTATGACCTGAGTATTCTTGCCGAATTGCAGCGCGATGCGCGCATCTCCAACCAGGAGCTGGCCGAGCGTATTGGCCTGTCGCCGTCGCCCTGCTCACGGCGGGTCAAACAACTCGAAGATGACGGTTACATCGCCCGCCAGGTTGCCCTGCTCGACCGCAAGATGCTCGGTTTGAGCCTGACCGCTTACGTCCTGATCGGTATGGACCGGCACACACCAGAGCGTTTTGAAACCTTCGAGGCAGCCATCCGCAACCTGCCGCAAGTGCTCGAATGCAGCCTGGTCACCGGGATGGACGCCGACTACCAGCTCAAAGTCGTGGTGCCCGACATGGACCACTACCAGAAGCTGCTGCTCGGCCACCTGACGCGTATCGAAGGGGTGACCAGCGTACGCTCAAGCTTCGTACTCAACCAGGTACTGGCTAGCACCGAACTACCGTTGACGCACCTGCGTTAGTCAGGCCATTCGTACAGGCGTATAATGCCGCGCCTCAGCCTGCCTGGAGAAGATCGATGGATCCTGCGGTATTTGAAGAGTGGATGATGACCGGCCTGGTTACCATCTTGATTGGCTTCATGGGTTTTATCGTCTGGGACCTGGCGAAAAAATCCAATGCTGGCAAATTCGGCACGTTCATTCTGTTCTTCGTGCTGGGCCTGGGCATCCTTGCCTTCATCATCAAGAGCGTGGTGATCGGCTACATCGAAGGGGTCTAGAGCTTGGCCGGGACTTCCCGCCAGCAGCCCTGATCAAGCCCATCGAGCGTCCAGTTGCCGATCCTGACCCTGACCAGCCGCAGGGTCGGCAAGCCTACCGCTGCGGTCATGCGCCGCACCTGACGGTTACGCCCCTCCTTGATCACCAGCTCCAGCCAGTGAGTCGGCACGCTCTTGCGAAAGCGTACCGGCGGATTGCGCGGCCATAATTCCGGCTCATCCAAGGCGCGTGCCTGTGCTGGCAAGGTCATGCCATCGTTCAACTCAACACCATCACGCAACCGCTGCAATTGCTCATCGCTCGGTTCACCTTCGACCTGTACCCAGTAGGTCTTTGCCAGCTTGTGCCTGGGGTCGGCAATGCGGGCCTGCAACTGACCGTCATTGGTCAGCAACAACAGCCCTTCACTGTCACGGTCCAGGCGCCCTGCCGGATAGATTCCGGGGATGTCGATGTAGTCCTTGAGCGTTGCTCGCCCCTCGCCGTCACTGAACTGGGTCAAGACGTCGAAGGGCTTGTTGAACAGGATCAGCCGCGGTTCGGCCGGCGGCGCCTTGGCTTGGCGACGCGGGGCGAACGGCTTGGCCGCAGGGCGGCGCGGCTTGGTACGAGGGGGTAACGGCATGGGGCCTCAGCGGAACGGCGGCTCATCGAAACTGCGCAGTTTACGCGAGTGCAGCGCGTTCAGTTGGTTACGCAGCAGGTCCAGTGCCGCGATGCCAATCTTCAAATGCTGGCTGACCGCTCGATTGTAGAACGCGTTGGCCGAACCAGGCAGCTTGATTTCACTGTGCAACGGTTTGTCCGAGACACACAGCAACGTGCCATAGGGCACCCGCAAGCGATAACCCTGCGCCGCAATCGTACCGCTTTCCATGTCGACTGCCACGGCTCGCGAGAGGTTGATCAGCGGTCGCTCCTGGGCCCAGCGCAGCTCCCAGTTGCGGTCGTCATAGGTCAATACCGTGCCGGTACGCAGGCGTTTTTTCAGCTCATCGCCACGCTCACCCGTCACCTGCGCTGCGGCTTCCTGCAGTGCCAGCTGGACTTCAGCCAACGCCGGTATCGGGATATTAGGCGGCACCACGCGATCAAGAATCCCATCGCGACGCATATAGGCGTGAGCCAGTACATAGTCACCAATGGTCTGCGACTGCCGCAGGCCGCCACAGTGGCCAATCATCAACCAGCAATGCGGACGCAGTACCGCCAGATGGTCGGTGATGTTCTTGGCGTTGGACGGGCCGACGCCAATGTTGACCAAGGTAATGCCATGCCCATCGGCCGCGATCAGGTGATACGCCGGCATCTGGTAACGGTGCCAGACCACTCCGGCAACCAGCGCCTGGGCTTCACCGTTGTCCATGGCCTTTTCGATGATGACATTGCCCGGCAGGATCATCCGCACAAAACGTGGATCGTCGCGCAAACGCTCCAAGCCATGGCTGATGAACTGGTCGACGTAACGGTGGTAGTTGGTCAGCAGAATCCACGGCTGCACATGACGCCAGTCGCTGCCGGTGTAATGCACCAGACGACGCAATGAGAAATCCACCCGCGCCGCATCGAACAGCGCCAGCGGCAGCGGATCGACGTTGGCCCAGTCATACAGGCCGTCGGCAATACCATCGGTGGCTGCCGACAGGTCGGTACTGGGGAAGACCCGTGCCAGCACGGCGGCGGTAATGCCACTGCCCGCCAACTCATCGCCCTGCTCAACCACGTAAGGGTATGGAATGTTCTGCTCGCTGACACCCACTTCCACCGTCACGGTGAAATCTCGCATCAGCGGGCGCAGTTGCTCCAGCAGATAACTGCGAAACGCCGCCGGGTGAGTCACGGTAATGCTGTAGGTGCCGGGTAACTGGACCTTGGCATAGGCCCGCGTGATGGCCGGAACTTCACCTTGATACTGATAGGTCAGACGCAATTCAGGATATCGGAACTGTGCGCGTTCGGCGGCGCTCGGCTCGGTACGGTCCTTGAGGTAGCGTTTGAGCGCCTGGCTCAAGGCCCCGGTTGCCTGCTCGTGCAGGGCGGCCAGACGATCAACCGCCTCCTCGGCGGTTTCTACGACAACAAAGGCTTCAACAGTGCGGTTCACAATGTACTTCCTGTCTGACATGCAGGTTTCCATCTTGCCTACATCCGCGCCTAAAGGCACGCCTGTTTAGAGTGGCCAATGCGGCGTCGAACGCTGGACCAGATCAGCGACGTCCAGACCACGTGGCAAGGTCCCGTACACGCGACCATCGCCACTCAGACGACTGGCAATAAATGCATCGCTGACCGCAGCGTTACCGGCCTCCAGCAGCAGCTTGGCTTGCAGCCCCAAGGCGATCGCCTCCGTCAGTTGCCGGGCCCGGTACTGGATATCACTGACATCACTGAATGCTTTCTTCAGCGCGACGATGTGCGCCGCCAGACGCGCATCGCCATGGCCATCACCAAGCTCGGCAAACAGAGCATCGAGCACGCCCGGCTCTTTCGACAACGCCCGCAGTACATCCAGACACTGCACGTTACCGGAGCCTTCCCAGGTCGAATTGACCGGTGCCTCGCGGTACAGCCGCGGCAAGATACTGTCCTCGACATAACCGGCACCGCCCATGCATTCGGCCGCTTCGTTGATCATTGCTGGGGCGCGCTTGCAGATCCAGTACTTGCCCACGGCTGTCACCAGGCGAGCAAATCGCACCTGCTGCGGATCATCCGGCTGATCCAGGGCGTGCGCCATGCGCAGGCTAAGGGCCAAGGCGGCCTCGCTTTCCAGGGCCAGGTCGGCAATGACGTTCTGCATCAGTGGCTGCTCGGCCAGCAGGCGCCCACCCACCTGGCGGTGGGCACAGTGATGCGCAGCCTGGGTCAACGCCTGGCGCATCAACGCGCTGGAGCCGACCATGCAATCGAAGCGGGTCATGCCGACCATTTCGATGATGGTTGGCACCCCACGCCCCTCTTCACCCACCATCCAGGCAAGGGCGCCGCGAAACTCCACCTCGCTGGACGCATTCGAGCAGTTACCCAGTTTGTCCTTCAAGCGCTGGATATAGAATTGATTGCGGCTGTCGTCAGGGCGGTGACGCGGCAGCAGAAAACAACTCAACCCCTTATGGGTCTGCGCCAAGGTCAGGAAGGCATCGCACATGGGCGCGGAACAAAACCACTTGTGCCCGACCAGTTCGTAGGCCTGGCCCGGGCCTGCCGCACCGACGGGGTAAGCCCGGGTGGTGTTGGCACGCACATCGGTGCCGCCCTGCTTCTCGGTCATGGCCATGCCCAGCGTAACGCCCGCCTTGTGCCGATCTCCGACGTTGCGCGGGTCGTACTCGGTGGCGAGCACCTTGGGCAACCAATACTGGGCCAGCTCTGGCTGCAACTTGAGGGTCGGCACCGCTGCAAAGGTCATGGTCAACGGGCAACCACTGCCGGCCTCGGCCTGGCTGTGCAGATAAGTCATCGAGGCCCGTGCGACATGAGCGCCCTCGCCCGGTGAGGTCCAGGGCAGTGAAGGCAAGCCATGTTCGATGGCCGTTCGCATCAGCTCGTGATAAGCCGGATGGAACTCCACCAGATCGATCCGGTTGCCGTAGCGATCATGACTCTTGAATTGGGGCTTGTGCTGGTTGGCAAGGAACCCGGCGGCCATAAGCGGCCCACCGGCAAGTGCACCGTAGGCGTCGATCCGTGCTTGCGCCCAGCCCGCACCGAAGCGTTGCGACCACTGCTGCAAAGGCAGATCAATGCGGTACAGGTTGGCGCCATCCAATGACGGTGGCTGGTTGGTGACCTCGTGGGTTTCAGCGTACTGGTGCAGGTTCATCGGGGGCTCCTGACAGATTCACGCATGACTGAACTTCAGTGAATCACGCGCCGCCCCCGGTTCAAAGTGACAAAAGTGCCTAACTGACCGGGCTTTGGCCTCGGTTAAGGCTCAAGTCGGCGATCTGCACGGGGTTGGCCGCCACACACAGGGACAACTCGAAACAACTGCCTTCGCCCGGCTGCGACTCATGGGTCAAACGGGCGCCGATCAATTCGGCCAATTGCCGACAGATCGCCAAACCGATGCCTAACCCGCCGTACTCACGGGTCATCGAACCATCAATCTGGAAAAAACGCTGATACACGGTCGATTGGTCCAGGCACGCAAAACCGATTCCAGTGTCACGAACACTGATGGTCAGGCACAACTGCCCAGAACCTTGTGCCACGCCGTTGATGTGCACGGTCACACCACCACGATGAGTGAACTTGATGCCGTTATCGAGCAAGTAACCCAAACATGAGGCCAGCTTCTGTCGATCACCGATCACGGTATCCGGCAAGCCGGCAGCGATCTCGAGGCGAACGTACAAGCCCTTGTGCAACGCCTGAGCGGTGAACTGCCCACGCAACTCATGCAAGACGCCACGCAGGCTGAAGGGTTCGTTGTGCTGCTGCAGTCGCCCGGCCTGGAGTTCCGTCAGCACCAGGATGTCATCGACCATCCGCATCATGTCCCGCGCCGAGCCGCTGGCCGTTTGCTGGTACTGCGCAAGCTCTGGCTCCATTGGCAGGGTCTGCATCAGTTCCAGGCAACCAATGACACCGTTCATCGGTGTGCGCAGCTCATGCGTCACGGTGGCGAGGAACTCATCCTTGAGCCGATTGCTCTTGGCCAATTGCTGATTGAGCCGCTCAAGGCTCTCCCCGGTTTCGCGCAAGGTTCGCGCCTGCAGGTCGCGCATGCTGTTGATTCGGTCAGCAAGCGCCAACGACAGCAGACCGACCTCCAGCGCAGAACCGATCTGGCTGGCATACATCGTCAGGAAGACGTTCGGCAGATAGCCCAACACCATCAGGGTGTTCACCAAACCACCGAGCAAAAACGCCGACCAGGCAATGATGAAGTAACGCGCAACCCTCAACCCGCGCCACCAGGCGAACACACCGGCGGTAAAAATACTGAGGGTGAACATCAACGCCAGCAAAGTAGCCAGGCGCAGGGCTATGCCGTAGCTGAGGGTCAACGACATCAGCACGACCGCGACCGCACAGGCCATCAAGGCAAGCAACAAACGATCAAGCACTCGGCTGTGTTGCGCCATCTGGAGAAAACTTCGGGCGAACTGACAACCGAACAAACCCGCCGCACCAATGAAGAACGGCGTGGCCGCATTGGCCCACCAGGGGTTTTCCGGCCAGAAGTAAGCCACCCCGGCGCCGTTTACCGAAACCTGATACAAACCAAACGAGGCGATGTAGAGGATGTAATAGAGGTAACTGGTGTCGCGCACACTGATGTAGATGAACAGGTTGTACACCAGCATTCCCAGCAGCACACCATAGATCAGGCCCAGCACATACAAGCGTGTCGGCTGTGCCTCCAGATAGGCATCGGTAGCCCACAAGGTCAACGGCGCCTGAACCGACCCCTCGCTGTGCAGGCGCAGGTAGACCGTCATCGATTGATCAGGCTTGAACGGCAATTCGAACAGGTAGTTGTTCTGCTTGATCTGACGGCTGTCATAAGGCAACGCATCACCGGTGCGCTGAGCCAGCCGGTAGGTGCCACTATCGTCGGGGAGATACAGTTCCAGATGATCAAGCGGCGGGTAGGCCAGCTCCAGCAACCAGCTACGTGCACTTGCCTGGGGCATTGCCAGGTAGTGCAGGTCCACCTTGAGCCAGAACACCGATCTTGAATAGCCTGCGTTGAGCACGTCAGCGTCATGGGAGCTGAATCGATCGCTGAAGGCCGCTGCACTCACCTGAGCAATATCGGCATGGCCCTCACGGTCTTCATAGACCTGCATCAAGCGCCCTAGCGGCAGGCTGCGAGTGGCGTCGTCAAAGTCGACCGCGCCAGCAAAGGTTGGCAGGCAGCCCAGCAACAAAATCAGCAAATAGCGCATACAGCCCCAGCATGGTCTGCCCCGGTTGCGTCGCGTTCGCCTCCTTTCCTTTTGAGACGACGAAATCCGGCGGTGCCTGTTATCAGTATTGAGAGCACTCTAGCATAGCTGTCGAGGCTTACTAGCTGCCACTCAAAAATACAAAGAAAAGGCTCTATTTCGGGCATTACAGACAACCAACACGAAAATACCTGACCCCTTTGCCAAAAAATCAACCTGGCAGGGGAAGACCCGCAAAATGCGTTTAATGTTAAGCTCGCGCACCATGAATACCTACAGCTCCCGCCCCGTTGTCCTCTGTCTCTCCGGCCACGACCCCAGTGGCGGCGCCGGCTTGCAGGCAGATATCGAAGCCCTGATCGCTCAAGGCTGTCACGCTGCACCCACCGTGACCGCCCTGACCGTGCAGGATACCGTCAATGTCAGCGACTTCCGCGTCCTTGATCGTGAGTGGGTGTTGGCCCAAGCCAATGCCGTGCTCAACGACTCGCCGGTAGCAGCCGTCAAGCTGGGCATGCTCGGCTCACTGGAAATGGTTGATACCGTGGTCGAGCTACTGGCCGCCCACCCGCACCTGCCGATGGTCTGTGACCCCGTGCTGCGTGCAGGCGGCGGCGGACGGCTGGGCAAGGATGAAGTGGGTTACGCCATGCGCGAACGCCTGCTGCCGATTGCCACCATCGCCACACCGAACCTGCCGGAAGCACGCATTCTGGCTGAACTCCCGGAAGGGACTGCCGATGAATGTGCGGAAAAGCTCCTGCCCTTCTGCAAGTACCTGTTGATCACCGGCGGCCACGGTGACGAGCACGAGATCCATAACCGCCTGTACAGCCGCGATGGCCAGCGCCACACCTGGACCTGCCAGCGCCTGCCTGGCAGCTACCATGGCTCCGGCTGCACCCTGGCCAGTGCCCTCGCCGGCCGCCTGGCGCTGGGCGAACAACTGGAGAGCGCCGTGCGATCCGCGCTGGACTACACCTGGCGAACGCTGCGCGATGCCGAGCAATTGGGCAAAGGCCAGTACGTACCGCGCCGTCTGCCCCTGGATTTCTGTTCCTGACGACTGGTTTCCGGTCACGGCCACGAGGCTCAAGCAATGAAGTTACGCGGTTTGTACGCCATTACAGATAGCCAGTTACTGGCCGGTCGGTTCTTGTCTCATGTCGAAGCCGCGCTGGATGGCGGCGTGACCCTGTTGCAGTACCGCGACAAGAGTGACGACGCTGCGCAACGTCTGCGCGAAGCCGAAGCCCTGGCCAAACTCTGCGAACGCTACACCACCCAGTTGATCATCAATGACGATGTCGAGTTGGCCGCACGCCTGGGTGTCGGCGTGCATCTGGGCCAGACCGACGGCCCGCTGACGCCGGCCCGCGCGCTGCTGGGGCAACAGGCGATCATTGGTTCTACCTGCCACGCCCAGCTTGAGCTGGCGGAGCAGGCCGCACGAGAAGGCGCCAACTATGTGGCCTTTGGTCGTTTCTTCAACTCCGTAACCAAGCCCGGCGCGCCGGCCGCCAGCGTCGAACTGCTGGAACAGGCACGCCGCCGGGTCAACCTGCCGATTGCCGTGATCGGCGGCATTACCCTGGACAATGCCGCACCGTTGGTCGCCCATGGCGCCGACCTGCTGGCCGTCATCCACGGGCTGTTTGGTGCCGACAGCGCGCAGGAAGTCACCCGCCGCGCCCGCGCCTTCAACGCCCTGTTCGAATCTGTTTGATTGAGAGAGATCCTCATGTCCCGTTCCGAAGCCCTGTTTGCCAATGCCCAGAAGCACATCCCAGGTGGCGTGAACTCGCCAGTCCGCGCATTCCGCAGCGTTGGCGGCACCCCGCTGTTCTTCAAGCACGCCGAAGGCGCCTACGTTACCGATGAAGACGACAAGCGTTATGTCGACTACGTCGGTTCCTGGGGGCCAATGATTCTGGGCCACAGCCACCCAGACGTCCTTGACTCGGTGCGCAAGCAACTGGAGCACGGCCTGTCCTATGGCGCCCCGACCGCGATGGAAACCGAGATGGCCGATCTGGTCTGCTCGATCGTACCGTCGATGGAAATGGTTCGCATGGTCAGCTCCGGCACCGAAGCCACCATGAGCGCCATCCGTCTGGCCCGTGGCTACACCGGCCGCGACAGCATCATCAAGTTCGAGGGCTGCTACCACGGCCACTCCGACAGCCTGCTGGTAAAAGCCGGCTCTGGCCTTCTGAGCCAGGGCGTACCGAGCTCTGCAGGCGTGCCCGCCGCGTTCGCCAAACATACATTGACCCTGCCGTTCAACGACCTTGCTGCCGTCGAGAAGATGCTCAATGAAGTGGGCAACGAGGTCGCCTGTATCATCGTCGAGCCGGTCGCCGGCAACATGAACTGCGTGCCGCCCGCCCCCGGCTTCCTTGAAGGCCTGCGCACACAATGCGACAAGCACGGCGTGGTCCTGATTTTCGACGAAGTCATGACCGGTTTCCGTGTTGCCCTGGGCGGTGCGCAAGCCTATTACGGCGTTACCCCTGACCTGTCGACCTTCGGCAAGATCGTCGGCGGCGGCATGCCTGTCGGCTGCTTCGGTGGCAAGCGCGAAATCATGTCGCAGATCGCGCCGCTGGGCCCGGTGTATCAAGCGGGCACCTTGTCGGGCAACCCACTGGCCATGGCCGCTGGCTTGACCACACTGAAGCTGATCAGCCGACCTGGGTTCCACGACGAACTGAGCGACTTCACCCGCCGCCTGCTCCAGGGGCTGCAGGAGCGTGCCGATGCTGCAGGCGTACCGTTCGTCACCACCCAGGCGGGTGGCATGTTTGGCCTGTACTTCAGCGCTGCCGACGATATCGTGACCTTCGACGACGTCATGTCCAGCGATGCCGAGCGCTTCAAGCGCTTCTTCCACTTGATGCTGGAAGGTGGCGTGTACCTGGCACCAAGCGCCTTTGAGGCGGGCTTTACCTCTATTGCACATGGCGACGCCGAGTTGAAGGTCACCCTGGACGCCGCTGAGCGGGCATTCGCCAAGCTCTAAGCGCCCGCCTGCAACAGACCGTCTTGTCGCCGCTGCGGGGCCGACGCGATGCCAATGAGCACGCGTTGCCCGCAGCGCCAACAAGGCCGGCACATGCAAATAGCGAGCACCAAACACCCCTTCAAGCAGAAAATCGAGTAAAGACTTTGTAAGGTTGGCGCAGGTTATCCCATAATGTGCCACCAGACACATTGGCCGCAGCTTTGCAGAGGTAAGTCGATCCCCATGAACCGCACCGGCCGCGCCCTTGCCCTGGGCTGCCTGTTGCTTCTTCAGCCCCTGCTGGCTACAGCAGGCGGTAACTCGTTGCTGATCCCGGCAACCGGCCGCTGCACCCTCGACTCCCAGCCCGAAGACCTGGCGCAAGCACTCGCTGACTGCCAACAAGCGGCACAGGGCGGGGATGCCCAGGCGCAGTACGAGTTGGGTGAGTTCTACTACGTGGGTAAAAATGCACCGCGCGACCTGAGCAAGGCACTGAGCTACTTCGAACAGGCCTCATTGCAAGGGCATGCTGAAGCGCAGTACCGCCTGGGCACCATGTTTTTCCGCGGAGAAGGCGTGGCGGCCAACAATGTGCAAGCCTACATCGTGCTGAAAATGGCCGCAGTCAATGGCGCCGAAGACGCCCTGGACATGGCCGACGAGGTGTCGGCACAAATGCCACGTGACGAGCTGGAGGTCGCAACCCAGGTACTGGGGCAGATCTTCCGCAAGTACCTGCTGGAACTGCAGAGCGCCGAAGGGCGCACCCCCTTCTCGCCACTCCCCTGACGCCGGGGCAGCGTCCTGCTTACTTCTCGGGCATCGGCATTGGGAACGGCATCACGTTACCGCCCCCGCGCGCTTCACTGATCTTGGGTGTCCCCAGCCGCTCGACTTCATCGATACGCACGATCGAATGCATCGGTACGAAGCTGCGAACCACACCCTCGAATTGCGCCTTGAGCTTCTCTTCACTGGGATCGACCACCACTTGGGTGCGCTCTCCGAAGATAAACTCCTCCACTTCGAGAAAGCCCCACAGATCACTTTGGTAGATCTGCTTGGCGTACATCTCGAATACCTGGCCCTGGTTGAGAAAAATCACTTTGTAGATCGGATCGGCACGTTTGGTCATTTTCGGCGGGAACGAAGACAGGTGGTAAAGAGGGCGCAAACTATAGCATAGCCACCTGATCGACAACGCTAGGAACCATCGCTGACGCCCCTTATAATGCGCGGTTCTTTGAATTACCTGATGATCTCCCATGGCCAAGAAGCTTTATATCGAAACCCACGGTTGCCAGATGAACGAGTATGACAGCTCGCGCATGGTCGATCTGTTGGGCGAACATCAAGCCCTGGAGGTCACCGCCCGGGCAGAAGACGCCGATGTCATCCTGCTCAACACCTGTTCGATCCGCGAACGTGCACAAGACCGGGTCTACTCCCAGCTGGGCCGCTGGCGTGAGCTGAAGGAACAGAACCCGGAAATGGTCATTGCCGTCGGCGGCTGCGTCGCCAGCCAGGAAGGCGAGTCCATCCGTAAGCGTGCGCCTTATGTCGACGTGGTGTTCGGCCCGCAAACCCTGCACCGCTTGCCGGAGATGATCGACGCCGCCCGCACTACCCGGCAACCACAGGTAGACGTCTCGTTCCCGGAAATCGAAAAGTTCGACCACCTGCCGGAACCCCGTATCGACGGCCCTACTGCCTACGTTTCAGTCATGGAAGGCTGCAGCAAGTACTGCACCTTCTGCGTGGTGCCTTACACCCGCGGCGAGGAAGTCAGCCGCCCATTCGACGACGTACTGGCCGAGGTCATTCACCTGGCCGAGAACGGTGTACGCGAGATCACCCTGCTGGGGCAGAACGTCAACGGTTACCGTGGCCTGACCCACGATGGGCGCCTGGCCGACCTGGCCGAGCTGATCCGCGTGGTTGCCGCAGTAGACGGCATCGGTCGCATCCGCTACACCACCTCGCACCCTCTGGAGTTCTCCGACAGTCTGATCCAGGCGCACGCTGACGTGCCGCAACTGGTCAAGCACCTGCACCTGCCAGTGCAGTCGGGCTCGGACCGTGTACTGGCCGCGATGAAGCGCAACCACACCGTTCTTGAGTACAAGTCCAAGCTGCGCAAGCTCAAGGCGGCGGTGCCGGATATCTGCATCAGCTCCGACTTCATTGTCGGCTTCCCCGGCGAAACTGAAAAAGACTTCGAACAAACCCTGAAACTGGTCAGCGATGTCGGCTTCGACTTCTCCTACTCGTTCGTCTACAGCCAGCGCCCGGGTACACCGGCCGCCGACCTGCCGGACAACACGCCGGAAGAACTCAAGAAGGAACGCCTGCAGGTACTGCAGCAGCGCCTTGACCATCAAGGTTTTGAAATCAGCCGGCGCATGGTCGGGACCGTTCAGCGCATTCTGGTAACCGATTACTCACGCCGTGACCCTGGGCAGTTGCAAGGGCGCACCGAAAATAACCGTATCGTCAACTTCCGCTGCGACAATCCCAAACTGATTGGGCAGTTTGTCGACGTGCAGATCGACGATGCACGGCCTCACTCGTTGTTCGGCTCGCTGCTACCGTAAAGGCATGGCCGGGCCCTGCACACCGGGCCCGGTAACCCTTGAACGTTTCAGCGCTTTCGCACGTGAGCCTCTGGGGTTATCCTTGAATTCACTCTCATTGCCGTTGGGCGGCTAAAAAACGACCTTGAACGCACCCATAGAACCTCATCGTTTCATCCTCGAGCCCTTTGAGGCTCGCCGCTTCGCCAACCTGTGCGGGCAGTTCGACGAGCATTTGCGCCTCATCGAGCAGCGCATGGCCATTGAAATCCGCAACCGCGGCAATCAATTTGAATTGATCGGCGAACCCCAACTCACCTCTTCCGCCGAGCAACTGCTTCGACGCCTGTACCGCGAAACCAAGGCTACCGAGCTTTCGCCGGACATGGTTCACCTGTTCCTGCAGGAGTCGTCGCTGGAAGCCATGGAAAACCCGGCTGCCGCCGAACCGAGCGTGACCCTGCGCACACGCAAGGGCAATATCCGCCCGCGCGGGCTCAACCAGCAGCGCTACGTCAAGGAAATCCTGGCGAACGACATCAACTTCGGCATCGGCCCGGCGGGCACCGGCAAGACCTACCTGGCTGTGGCCTGTGCGGTTGATGCGCTGGAGCGTGAACAGGTGCGGCGCATTCTGCTGGTGCGTCCGGCGGTCGAAGCAGGCGAAAAGCTTGGCTTCCTGCCCGGCGACCTGGCACAGAAAATCGACCCGTACCTGCGCCCGCTGTACGACGCCCTCTATGAAATGCTGGGTTTCGAACATGTGGCCAAGCTGATTGAGCGCCAGGTCATCGAGATCGCGCCATTGGCCTACATGCGCGGCCGTACCTTGAATAACAGCTTCATCATCCTCGACGAAAGCCAGAACACGACCGTCGAGCAGATGAAAATGTTCCTCACTCGGATCGGCTTCGGCTCGACAGCCGTGATCACCGGGGACATCACCCAGGTCGACCTGCCGCGCGGCACCAAATCAGGGCTGGCGCATGTGATCGAGGTTCTTGACGGGGTGCCGGGCATCAGCTTTACCCACTTCAAGCCGAAAGACGTTGTACGCCATCCGCTGGTGCAACGCATCGTCGAGGCCTACGAGCGCTTCGACAGCAAGCAGCAGGACAAGCACGAAGGCAACCGTCACGATGGTTGAACTCGACCTGCAACTGGCTACTGATGCCGCCGCCCCTGATGAAGCCACGTTCCGTCGCTGGTGTGAGCTTGCCCTGCGTCAGCGCAGCGCCGACTCCGAGCTGACCATACGCCTGGTTGATGAAGCCGAAGGCCGCGAGCTCAACAACACCTATCGGCACAAGGACTACGCCACCAACGTGCTGTCCTTCCCGGCCGATGTGCCCGATGACATGCTCGACATTCCACTGCTCGGCGACCTGGTCATTTGCGTCGCCGTGGTCGAACGCGAAGCAGCCGAACAAGGCAAGTCGCTGGAGGCACACTGGGCGCACCTGGTCATCCACGGCTGCCTGCACCTGCTGGGCTACGACCACATCGAAGACGATGAGGCCGAAGAGATGGAAGCACTGGAACGAACGTTGCTTGCCGAACTGGGTCACCCTGACCCGTATGCCGACGACGAACACGATTTCCCCGACACCGATACCTGTAAGGATCACGAGTAACCGCCATGAGCGAAGATCGATCGAGCAATGGGCAAAAGTCCTGGCTGGGTAAGCTGACCCAGGCTTTTGCCCATGAGCCGAAAAACCGCCAGGAGCTGCTGGAGCTGCCTGCAGGTGCGCGACATCATGGTCCCGCGCTCGCAGATGATCAGCATCAAGGCGACCCAAACACCCCGCGAGTTCCTGCCAGCGGTGATCGACGCTGCGCACTCACGCTACCCGGTCGTGGGCGAGAGCCACGATGATGTCCTCGGCGTACTGCTCGCCAAGGACCTGTTGCCACTGATCCTCAAGGAAAATGGCGACCGCTTCAACATCAAGGACCTGCTGCGCCCGGCCACCTTTGTGCCCGAATCCAAGCGTCTGAACGTGCTGTTGCGTGAATTCCGTGCCAACCACAACCACATGGCCATCGTGATCGATGAGTATGGCGGCGTGGCCGGCCTGGTAACCATCGAAGACGTGCTCGAACAAATCGTCGGCGACATCGAGGATGAGCATGACGTCGAGGAAGACAGCTACATCAAGCCGTTGCCTAGCGGCGACTTCCTGATCAAGGCCTTGACGCCCATCGAGAACTTCAACGAGTTCTTCGACAGCGAGTTCTCCAATGACGAGTTCGACACCGTCGGCGGTTTGGTGATGAGCGCATTCGGGCACTTGCCCAAGCGTAACGAGACAACCGAAATCGGCCCCTACCGTTTCCGGGTTCTCAACGCCGACAGCCGCCGGATACACTTGCTGCGACTGACACCTATCACCCGCTAAGGACAACCATGCGTTGGATCACCCGCCCCGGCTGGCCCGGTAACCTGCTGGCCGTGGCGGCCGGCGCCATCACCACCCTGGCCCTCGCGCCGTTCAACATCTGGCCACTGGCGCTGGTGACCCTGGCGATGTTCTACCTGGGCCTGCGCGACCTTCGCCCACGCCAGGCTCTGGCGCGCGGCTGGTGTTATGGCTTCGGTGTGTTCGGCGCGGGAACCAGCTGGATCTACGTGAGCATCCATACCTACGGCGGCGCCTCGGCACTGCTGGCAGGCCTGCTGATGCTTGCCTTCATCGCAGCGATAGCGTTTTTCTTCGCCCTGCCTGCCTGGGTCTGGGCGCGCTGGATTCGACGCAACGAAGCACCGCTGGCCGACGCCCTGGCCTTTGCCGCGCTCTGGCTGGCCCAGGAAGCATTCCGTGGCTGGTTCCTGACCGGCTTCCCATGGCTCTACGCAGGCTACAGCCAGCTTGACGGCCCCTTGGCCGGCTTGGCCCCACTGGGTGGAATGTGGCTGATCTCCTTCAGCCTGGCACTGAGCGCCGCACTGCTGTGCAACCTGAACCGCCTGCGTGAGCGCAAAGCCTTCCTGATCGCCGCGCTGGCCGTCTTGCTGGCCCCGTGGGCGATCGGCATGGCACTCAAAGGCCACGCCTGGACCCGCCCGGCGGGCGAGCCACTGAAGGTGGCCGCAATCCAGGGCAACATCGAGCAGTCGCTAAAGTGGGATCCGACCCAGCTGAACGCCCAGTTGGCGCTGTACCGCGACATGACCTTCACGTCCAAGCAGGTCGACCTGATCGTTTGGCCGGAGACGGCTGTGCCAGTGCTCAAGGAGTCCGCTCAGGGCTACCTGGACATGATGGGCAGCTTTGCCAGCGACCGACGCTCGGCGCTGATCACTGGCGTACCAATCCGCCAGGTTGTGCATGACCAACGGCGCTACTACAACGGCATTACCGTCACCGGTGAAGGCGACGGCACCTACCTGAAACAGAAACTGGTGCCTTTCGGTGAGTACGTGCCACTGCAAGACCTGCTACGCGGGCTGATCACCTTCTTCGACCTGCCGATGTCGGACTTCGCTCGCGGCCCCTCAGACCAGACACTGTTGCAAGCAAAGGGCTACCAGATCGCGCCCTACATTTGCTACGAAGTGGTGTACCCAGAGTTCGCCGCCAGCCTCGCGGCACGCAGCGACCTGTTGCTCACCATCAGTAACGACACCTGGTTCGGCACCTCGATCGGACCGTTGCAACACCTGCAGATGGCACAAATGCGCGCCCTTGAAGCAGGACGCTGGATGATCCGTGCAACCAACAACGGCGTCACCGGCCTGATCGACCCCTTCGGCCGGATCACCGCGCAAATCCCACAATTTGAGCGCGGCATCCTCTACGGCGAAGTGGTTCCGATGCAAAAACTCACGCCATACCTGAAATGGCGCTCCTGGCCGCTGATCATTCTCAGCACCCTGCTGCTGGGCTGGGCATTGATAGCCGGCCGCATCGCCAGAACAGTCTAGTAAAACAAGCGATAAGCGAGCAGACCAACGGCTTCGTTAAGCAGTTGGCTGCTCTGCCAGAGTGATTTGTTTTCAGGCATCCAGCCGCCAAACGGGCGAGCATGATTGCGCCCCATGTAGCCTACTGGCGCTGGCACCACAGTGAACCCGACGCGCTCAAAGCTCCAGCGCGAACGCTGCATGTGCCATGCCTGGGTCACCAACACCACGCGCTTGTAGCCCTCTGGCAGCAGCAGCTCTGCGCTCATCTGCGCATTCTCCCAGGTCGTACGGCTACGCTCCTCTTTCCAACGCACCGAGACACCAAAATCGCGCGCGAGCGCGTCGGCCATCAACTGGGCCTCACTGGGCGGCGTACCGTAGTGCAATCCGCCACTGATGAGTACAGGCAAACCGGAAGCCTTGGCCAGTTGAGCGGCATAGCGCATACGTTCAAGCGCGACAGCACTCGGCTGATCCTTGGCGCCCCAGGCGGGGTCATCGCGCTCTCGGCCCGCGCCCAGCACGACGATGGCATCGGCACGCTCAGCAAGGCCCTCCCACTGGCCATAAGCCAGCGCAGGGTCGCGCTCCAGCAGGCGTGCGGCCTGCTCCACAATGACAGGCAAGCTCATCAGCCACAGCCCGCCCAAGCCCAGCGTGAAACATGCACAGGCCGTACGAGGCCAGGTGTTACGCAACCACCATGCCGCGATCAACAGCAGAAACAACACGCCAGGCGGCATGATCAATTGTTTGATGAAATAACGAAACGGCATCGGCACCTCCATGGATGCGCGAAGCCTAAGAAAATCGGCACCTGACAACAATAGCCAGGTGCCGATCATGGAAAATTTAACGGCCCGGTCGTACAGCCTGAAGGGCTCGTACGATTACTTGAAATGCAATGCGCTGAACTTTTTCGTGGCTGAAGAACGCGCGCTGTCTTTAAGCCAGACCACTCTGCCGGCAGGTACCTCAGGCTGCTGCAGCGCATCTATATGTGCTCTGTAGCGCTCTGGGTTCGATGCCAGGTAAGCCTTGATCACTTCAAATTCGGCGTAGCTCAATCCACGTAGTTCCAGTTCGGCGGGCATCTCATCGCGCAGTCGAACAGAGGCTCTGGCGACATCCAGTGCCAGCCCCAACCGGTCGATCAAACGCTCGCAAAGCTCGGGCTCTAGTGCTTGTAGCGGCGACTCACCCATCCGTTCACCTCATTTGAGATAAAAATACCGCCCCCAAGAATCAGCTTAGCGGTACTCACAAAAGCAGTGAGACGCCACGACCAACGGCCCGCAGCCAGTCTGAGGATGCAATCAGGGTTTCCCTCGATAGAGACGGGTCATGTATGCTACTGCGTTCATTATATTGACACCGAATTGCCGGGCGCAGCGGTTCTGCCTGGATAAGGTCTCCCATTTCTCAGCGCAAAGTAGCCATGCACGAACTCTATCAGCCCCGCGAAATTGAAGCCGCCGCCCAGTCGTTCTGGGACGAGCAAAAGTCTTTTGAAGTCAGTGAACAACCAGGCAAAGACACCTTCTACTGCCTGTCGATGTTCCCGTACCCAAGCGGCAAGCTACACATGGGTCACGTGCGCAACTACACCATCGGCGACGTCATCGCCCGCTATCAGCGCATGCAGGGCAAGAACGTCCTGCAGCCGATGGGTTGGGACGCCTTTGGCATGCCGGCCGAAAACGCGGCGATGAAAAACAACGTCGCCCCGGCCAAGTGGACCTACGAAAACATCGAGTACATGAAGACCCAGCTCAAGAGCCTGGGCCTGGCCTTCGACTGGTCGCGTGAAGTCACCACCTGCAAGCCGGACTACTACCGCTGGGAGCAGTGGCTGTTCACCCGC